>Ga0335085_10002404_pt1 | contig 35128 bp, 33 predicted proteins | sample Lox_Sample_45_FD_206712 | JGI IMG/M metagenome (GOLD analysis project Ga0335085, IMG submission 206712) | Soil microbial communities from Loxahatchee National Wildlife Refuge, Florida, United States - Lox_Sample_4.5 | ecosystem: Environmental > Terrestrial > Soil > Wetlands | place: USA... | reverse complement strand
AGCGAGTTGTCCGCCGTGTTGAAGCGCGCATCGTTCACCGCTTCGTCGCACGTGGAACGGGCCTGCTCCCACTGCCGCGACATGATCAGGGCAACGCACAGGTTGGTGCTCGCCGCGATCTCATCGCGCTGGAAGGACGCGCCGTGGCTGCCCAGCTGCTTGAGGGCAACGTCGTACTTGCCCGCCAGCACGCTCGCGGCGCCGACAGTGTCGAGATAAACCGAAAGCGTGAGCTTGCGGCTCGGCTCGTTGGCATGCGCAGCCGCTGCCAGCGACAGCCATGCAAGGGCCGCGCAGCGCACGGTCGTGGTCATCGAAGTCGTGAGAAGTTTCGTAGTCATGGATGCAATCTCCCAAAGTTGTGTTGATGAGGCGATCTGTTTCAGAGAACCGCTCGAGCTTTCAGATCGAGCGCGCACAGGATCGCCCGGCGTCGGTAACACGCCGGTAACAGCGCTGGGAGTGATGGCGCTGCGGCTCAGCGAGCGCCCCAAGGGCGCGCTTTGTCTACTGCGCCCGGCTGAGCTGCTTCATCAGACGGTAGGTGAACTCGACACTGGAATAGAAGTCGCCGATCTCGTGACGTTCGTCGCGGCCGTGCATGCGCACATCGTGGATGTCATTCCACCCGCCGCCGATTCCGTAGCTTGGCATGCCGGCCTGACGGGTGAAGATCGAATCGCTCGCGCCCGCGGACATCTGCGGAATCACCGCAACGCCAGGCCACATCGACTGCACCACTTCCTGCACCGAGGTCATGAGATTCGGATCAAGAGGCGATTCGCCCGCTTTGACGACCATTGCGAGCTGCTTCACCTTGATGCCCGGGTCTGCGGTGGCTTTCTCGAGCGCCGCCTTCGTGGTTTCGGGGGTCTCGTCCGGCATGATGCGGCACTGAACCGTCGCCGTCGCCCGCTGCGCGAGCGCGTTCTCCTGATGTCCGCCCGCCAGCATCGTCGCCACGCAGGTCGAGTGCAGAATGGCGTTGAAGGCCGGATCCTCGGCCACGCGCCGTGCGGCAGCGACATCGATCTGCGGTGCGGAGAGCGCCTGCATGTCGGTGCGCAGCGAGCCCGTCTGCATCAGCGCCAGCTTCGCGAAAGAGTCGCGCGTCGTTGCGTTGGTCTTGTACGGAAACTCGTAATGGGAGAGCCGCACGAGACCGTTCGCGAGCTCATAGATGGCGTTGTCGGGGCGCGGCTCCGAGGAGTGTCCGCCCTTGTTGGTGGTCTCGAGCGTGAAGGTGACGTAGGTCTTCTGCGAAGTCTCGACGCCGAAATCCAGACGCCGTCCATTTGAGATTTCACCCGAACCGCCATCCGGATTGATGACCATCGCGGCATCGATGAGCGGGCGATGCTCACGCACCAGATACCACGCCCCGTCCTGCTCCAGGCCCACCTCCTCGTCAGCGGTGAAGGCGACGATAATGTCGCGATCCGGAACGAAGTGCTCCTGTTTCAAACGAATGAGCGCTGCAGCGACGGCGGCGTCCTCATCCTTCATGTCGCTGGTGCCGCGACCATAGAAGTAGCCGTCCTTCTCGGTCAACTGGAACGGCGGCACGGACCAGTCGGCAGTCTTTGCCTCAACGACGTCCATGTGCCCGATCCAAAGGATCGGCTTGCCTTTGCCCTTGCCTTTGAGCCGTACGACCACGTTCACCTGATGCGGGTACTTCTCCTCCGGCAGCACCTGCAGCTCGCTCCCCGTGAATCCGGCTGCCCTGAGATAACGCACCATCACGTCCGCGACGCCTTGGGTTCCCACATCGTGCACGGAGTGAATGGCAACGATGTCTCTGAGAATGTCGTGGGCGAGCCTCTGGTTCGCAACAGGAGGCTTCGGTCCAGCAGGCGGCATCGCAGGGGTCTGAGGGGCCGCGCTGACGGCAACGCTCGCTGCAGCCAGCGCTGCGGCACGCATCAAGATGTTCATGCTCTGCCTCCATTGCGAGCCGCGCCGCGCGGCTCGTTCACCAACCAACGGCCTGACCGTCCTTGCGACGGTCGGAACCACCGCGATAAAAGCCGTTGACATGCAAATCTAGCGCGTCAGACCGACTCGAATCGCTTTGGTTCGCAGCGGGAGTGAAGAGGATGATTTGCACCCCGCCCATTTCCGCGCCGTTCGCGGCCTGCACATCGTGGCCGAGCGCTGCAAGCTGTCGCCCGACGAGATCGAACAGAGGCGACTCGAGGTGCAGCGTGTTGCGGATCTGGCTGTGCCGGAAGCGCGCCATGTCGGCGGCGGCCTGCAGATTAGCGCCGAGATCGATGATGTCCACGAGCAGCTGCGCGTGGCCCTGTGCCTGCATATCACCACCCATGAGCGTCACGGTCATCAATGGCTGCTCTCCATGGAACACGAATCCGGCGGACAGCGTGTTGAAGGGACGCTTGCCGGGCGCGATGGCGTTGGGGCTCTGCGGGTCGAGCGAGAAGAGCGCGCCGCGGTCGTGCAGGATGAAGCCATAGCCGGGGACGGTGATTCCGGAGCCGAACTCCGAGTAGTTGCTGTTGACCCAGGAAACCATGTTGCCCTCACGATCGGCCGTCGAGAGCACGATGGTATCGCCCGTTTCCTGCGCAGTGCCCGAGCGAGCGGGGATGGAGGCATGCTGCGGGTCGAATTTGCCGCAGAGAGAGGCTGCATGCGCGCGCGAGAGCAGCCGCTCGTACGGCACCTGCGCGAAGTGCGGATCGGCGTTGTAGGCAAAGAGATCGGCGTAGGCGAGCTTCTTCGCTTCGATCAGCACGTGCCAGTAGCGAGGATCGGCGGGTCCGAGCATCGCGAGCGTTTGGCCAGGCGCCCATTTGGGCAAGCAGGTCTGCAGGATGCTGAGGATCTCGGCTGCGGCCCACGCCTGTGAGGGCGGCGGCAACTCCAGGACCTCGAGGCCGTGGTAGGTGAGGCGGGCGGGCTCGACCCACTCGCCATGGTACTTGGCAAGATCGGCGCGCGTCATGGTCCCACCGAGCGCGCTCGACTTGGCGACGATCGCCTGGGCGATCTCACCCTTGTAGAACACGTCGCGGCCTTCCTGCTGCAGCAGCCGGAAAGTGTGGGCCAGCTCGGGATTTCTAAAGATTTGGCCGGGCCCCGGCGGCTTACCCGCGAGGTACCAAACCTTGAGCGAGTCGGGATCTGGCTGCTGGCAGCAGCCACGCAGCGGCAGCGCATTCGGCAGACGCCAGTCGTGCGCAATGCGCTCCGAAACGGGAAAGCCATTCGTCGCATAATCGACGGCGGGTGCGAGGACTTCCTTGAATGTGAGCTTGCCGAAGCGTCGCAGCACCTCACCCCAACCCCACGCAGCGCCGGGCACGGTGACAGGCAGGATGCCATAGATGGGCATGCCGGACTCCGGCCCCCAGTTGTCAGGATCGCGCCGATACCCGAGTGACTCGAAGTGCGCCAGGGTCGCGCCGCTCGGAGCGGTGCCGCTCGCATTGAGCACGTAGAGCTTGTGGTCCTGAGCCACGTAGATCATCGCGAAGAGATCACCGCCGATGCCCGTCATCATCGGCTCGGTCACGTTGAGAACGGCCGCCGTCGCGACCGCTGCATCGATCGCGTTGCCACCCTGCCTCAAGATCTGCAAACCGGCCTGTGCCGCAAGTGGCTGGCTCGTGACGACCATGCCGTGCTGAGCCATGACCTCGGAGCGGCTCTGCGGCAACCAGCCCTCCGCGCGCACGCCCGGCACGGCTGCGCAGAATGCTGCCTGCCCCGGTGTCAGGCAGCTCGACAGCAGCGAAGGCGACTGCGCCAGGGCTGTTGGGGCGCTCGCGAGCAGCGCGGCCGCGGCCATGATGCAGGCCGCGGCACGCGCTCGCCGTTCAATCATCGCCGTGAGCTGCAGCTCAGGCCAGCATGGACTTGTACAGAGCGACCAATTTCCCCCAGGCACGCTCGGCGTCGGGCTTGTTGTAGATGGGCTTCCCGTTCTGCAAGGGCATGTCGGGAACGCACCAACCATGCAATGTTCCCGGATACACCTCGACCTCGGCCTTATCACCAAAGGCTTCGCGCAGCTTGTCCTTCGCGTCCGGCTGTCGCATGTCGTCGTTCGCGGCAATCGCGAAGTACATGTGGGCCTTGATCTTCGGAGCCAGCAGGTGCGGGCTGTCGGGCTTGTCCGTCACCAGTCCACCACCGTGGAAAGAAGCACCGGCTCCGACTCGATCAGGCACCTTGGCGGCGGTTCTCACCACGAGCGGTCCGCCCATGCAGTAGCCCTGCGTGCCGATCTTCTTCGACTTGTTGACTTGCCGCTGCGCATCGAGAAACGAGATGTAGGCCTCGGCATCTCGTTCCACCGCACCAGGTGCCTGCAATGGACCGGTCCAGGTACCCATTTTGGCGCGGTCGGCCTGGTTCTGAAAATCGAACTTGGTCGCATCATCGATCACCGGTGCCTTCTGCGTTCGATAGAAGGGGTTCGGCACCAGCACCGAATAGCCGTCCTGCGCAATGCGCTTACCGATATCGCGCATGGCCGGACGCAGACCGAAGATGTCCGTCCAGATCAACACGCCCGGATGAGAGCCGGCCGCCGGATGGATGAAAGCGGCATCACAAGTGCCGTCGGGTGTCTTGACCTCGACATCCTTCTCGACGATCTGCATCTCGGCCGCATTGGCGGAGCTGGTCGCCGCGGCAAGGCCGGCGGCCGCCGACAGCGTGACGAACTCGCGCCGCGAGGTATCGTTCGGCATCGTCGCGCTGAGCTCGTGCTCGTACTGCTCGTGAGTCATGCATGTCCCCTCAGATGGTCCACGTGGTCGGTGAACTGGGTCCTTGGTTCTTCTACCCAGGCAGCGGAAGGATACTCCGGATTGCGCGCTGCGTCGTCACTGCGCACGCGCATTGCAGCCGCCCGGTGCGCCTCGCGTTCCGATCTACAATTGCAAGGTGACCCTGCTCGTCCAGCTCGCCGACACCTCGCAGCGCGTGGGTGCCACGGCCGCTCGCCTCATCAAGGTACGTGAGCTTGCCTCCGTCCTGCGCCAACTCGAACCCACAGAGATCGAGACTGGAGTGCTCTACCTTTCCGGTGAGCTGCCACAGGGACGCATCGGCCTCGGCCATGCCAGCCTTCAGTCCGCCGCCTCGGCCACGGCCGCGCACGAGGCGCAGCTGACCCTCACTGAGGTCGACCGCCGCCTCGAGGCGCTCGCTCAGATACGCGGTGCGGGCTCGAGCGCCGCACGCAGCGCCGCGCTCCAGCAGCTGTTCTCACGGGCAACGGGCAGCGAGCAGGAATTTCTGCTGCGGCTGCTCGTCGGCGAGTTGCGGCAGGGGGCCCTCGCGGGAGTGATGGTGGATGCCATCGCGGCCGCATCCGAGTTACCCGTCGCACAGGTGCGCCGCGCGGCCATGTACGCGAAGAACCTCGGCGCCGTGGCGCGCGCTGCCTTGCTCGAGGGTGCTGCTGCGCTCGGCCGATTTCAGCTCGAGCTGTTCTCGCCGGTGGCGCCGATGCTCGCGCAAACGGCCGCCGACGTTGCCGAAGCGTTGAAGGAGCTCGCGGGTCCCGTGGCATTCGAATGGAAGATGGATGGCGCGCGCATCCAAGTGCACAAGCAAGGCACCGAGGTACGCATCTACACGCGCGCTCTGAACGAGGTCACAAGCGCGGTGCCCGAGATCGCGGAGCTTGCTCGGGCTTTTCCTCGCGATGTTCTCGTGCTCGATGGTGAAGCGATCGCCTTCGATGCGGCCGAGCGGCCGCACCCCTTCCAGATCACGATGAGCCGCTTTGGGCGCAAGCTCAACGTCGCGGCGGCACGTGTGGAGCTGCCGATCAGAGCCTTCTTCTTCGACTGTCTGCGCATCGATGCCGAGAGCATTGCGGATTGGCCGACGCGCGCACGCTTCGAGGCACTTGCGAAGGCCGTTCCAGCGGCTTTCCAGGTACCCCGGTTGATCACCGCCGAGTTAGCGGAAGCGCGCGCTTTCTACGACGCGGCACTCGCAGCCGGACACGAAGGAGTGATGGCGAAGTCGCTCGATGCAGCCTACGAGGCGGGAAACCGCGGCGCGAGCTGGCTCAAGATCAAGCGCGCGCACACGCTCGATCTCGTGGTACTGGCGGCCGAATGGGGCCACGGCCGTCGCACCGGCAAGCTCTCGAACCTGCATCTCGGTGCACTGGATGCGGCGCGCGGCGCCTACGTCATGCTCGGCAAGACCTTCAAGGGTCTCACCGACGCCATGCTCGAATGGCAGACGCAAGCCTTGCTCGCACGCGAGACGCACCGCGACCGTTGGACTGTTTACGTACGCCCGGAGCTCGTAGTGGAGATCGCTTTCAGCGACCTGCAGTTGAGCCGCCGCTATCCCGGCGGCCTTGCGCTGCGTCTCGCGCGTGTGAAGCGTTTTCGCGAGGATAAACGTGCCGCGGACGCGGACACCATGGACACGGTGCGCAGACTCTTCGCAGCACAAAGCGGCGCCGCGCAGGGCTAGCCGCGAGCACCGCGCCCGCGCGCGCTCACGATGGACGCTTCTGCCGAATCCAGCGGCGATGCACGTCGAGGTACACCTCCTCGTAGATTGCGCTGATGCGCTCGGCAAGTGGAAACGCGGCCACGAATTCCGGCGCCACATCGGCGAAGGCGAGCTCCGCGGCGCGTGTCAAGTGCTCGAGCAGAAAGCGCGGATCCTCATCTCCCACCGAGATGCGCACCGTGCTCGGGGTGATCCCAGCCTCGATGAGCGCCTGCTCACTGAGCTCGGAATGGCTCGTGAGTGCCGGGCATAGAACGACCGTGTTCACCAATCCGAGACTCACCTGCAGACCGAGCGCGGGCTCGAGGCTGTCGAGAAAGCGCTTCAGACGGTCGCGGCCGAGTCGCTGCGGGTGCGAGGGCGTGCCCTCGAAATCGATCGTGAACAGGGGTGCCGGCAGGCCGAGCCGCATGCAGCGCGCGCACAGCTCCGCATTGTGATTGCCTTCGACCGCGGAACAGTGCACATGGATCATGGGATTGAGTGCGAGACAGCGCGCGAGCACGATCGTGTTGATGCACTTTGCAAGCAGGCGCAGCTCCGCGGTGCGCATGCCGCTCAGCACTTCGAAGGCCTTGTCAGAATCCAGGAACGCGCCCTTCACGTAATACACGTTCCAGAACATCGTCTCGTCCCAACGGCATTCGCGCTCGCGTCCGTCGTGGCCGGTGGCCCGCACGGAGGTGCCTTTCGGCAGAAACATACGCTCCGCCCGCCCGATGACGACGCCCGCCGTGGTGTTTCCCGAGCCGCAGAGGTCCTTGGTATAGGAGTGCACGACGAAGTCGGGCCGCTCGCGCTTGTCCGCGCGGCGCAGCGTTGGCTGCAGAAACGGCGTCGCGATGGTCGCATCGCAGATCACGGTCAATCCCTGCGCGTGCGCCGTGCGGCAGATGCCCGGCACATCCAGCACGTATCCGTGTGGATTGCACGGGGACTCGACATAGACGAACACCTGGCGTCCCCGGGCGATGCGCTCGGCGTACTGCGACTCGACGGCCTTGAGCTGGCGCGCAAAGTCCTCCTCGCGCTCGCCGTCGAACCACTCGACGGCCACGTCGAGATTGCTGCGTTTGCCGTACCAGTCGTGCAGCAGCTGATGGGTGCCGCCATAGACATTGCGGCTCGCGAGCACGATGTCCTCGTTACCGATCAGATTGGCGAGCGTGGCATCGATCGCGGCCATGCCCGAGTTGAAGTTCCACGCGAAGTACTGGGGGGCTTCGGGACCGGCCTCGAGATCGACGATGTGATTGGCCAGACAGATCGAGGTCGGATTCAGGAGCCGCGAATAGATCTCGTGCAGAAACTCCTTGCCCTGAAATGCATCTTCCACCCACTCGGTGCAGGCGTAAACGTAAGTCGCCGTGCGCGTAATAACCGGTGTGGCGCTGAAGAGCGCAGTCACGTTGTCGAAGAGTGGGTAGGGACCTTTGAGGCCCGCCGTGCTGGCGTGATCCATCAGCGACTGGTAGGTCGCGCGTAGCGGGTTTTGCAGCGTATCGAGAACCTTGGCGAGCTGAAAGCACGCGAATCGCTTGGCATTGAACCATGCAATGCGATCGGTCCGGTCGAGCGTCGCGAGCACCTCGTTCGTCAGCCGCCATACCTCATGGCTCGCGCCGGCGGCGGCTCCTAGGCTCGCGACGAGCTTCGCAAGGGCGGCGCCATGCGCCGAGTCGGCCTGAACTCCGAAGTGCTCCAGCTGCTCCCTGACCAGTTCTTCCCGCGAGCGCGCCTCGCTGCTGTGGCGCAGTGGACTCAGGTGTCGCGCGTGAAGAAAGGAAGCGTTGCTGCTCATGGCGGGCTCCTGCGACGGGGCACTCAGGATGCGCCTGCCGCGAGTGATTACGGTTGCATGATATTTTAGGCGCCTGCCTGTCTTGGGGCTTAACTAAAGTACGCAACGCTCGGCCGCAAAAGGAGCGCAGTCATGCGCCGGACCTCCTCGATCGTGCTGGCTGTTTTCGTGTCCAAGGGCGTCTTCGCAGCCGCTAGCTGCGCCGATCTCGCAAAGCTCGTGCTGCCCCACACGACGATCACGCTCGCGCGCTCGGTCGCAGCGGGCGGCTTCAGTCCCGAGAGACCGTTCTCCTTGATCCCGCCCGGCGCTCAACCGTCCTACCAGGCACTGCCCGCTTTCTGCCGCATCGGCGCGCAGGTGCGGCCGGTAGCAGACTCAGTGATCCGCTTCGAGCTGTGGATGCCCGCCGAGGGCTGGAACGGAAAGTTCCTTGCCGTCGGAAACGGCGGCTACTCGGGCGAGATCTGGTATCCGCAGATGATCGAGCCGCTCTCGCGAGGCTATGCGACGGCATCGACGGACACGGGCCACGAGGGCGCAGGCGACGATGCCAGCTTCGCGCTGGGACATCCGCAGAAGTGGATCGATTTTGCGTATCGCGCGGTACACGAGATGACCCAACAGTCGAAGGCCATCATCAAGGCCTACTACGGCGGGCCCGCGAAGCTTGCTTATTGGAACGGTTGCTCCACGGGCGGTCGCCAGGGTCTCATGGAAGCGCAGCGCTATCCCGACGACTTCGACGGCATCATCGCCGGAGCGCCGGCCAATTACATGACGAACTTGTCCGCCGAGCTGGTTTGGACCGCGCAGACCTTGCACCGGAATGCGGCCAGCTATCTGCCGCCGGCCAAGCTGCCGGCGCTGCACGCTGCGGTGCTGAAGGCGTGCGACGCGGGCGATGGAGTCGCAGATGGTGTGCTCGAAGATCCGCGGCGTTGCCAGTTTGATCCGCAGGTGCTCGCCTGCAAGGCCGGTAAGGACGATGCGACATGTCTCACGAGCGCGCAGATCGAGACGGTCCGTGTCATCTACAGCGCGCTCACGAATCCGCGCACACACCACGTGCTGTATCCCGGTCTGATGCCGGGATCCGAAGCGGGTTGGGCCGCAGGCGTCGGCCCAATCAAGCCGCAACCTTCGCCGTTGATCACCGGCCTCTTCCGCTACGTCGTCTTCAAAGATCCCGCCTGGAACTATCGCACGCTCGACTTCGACGCGGACGTGACGCGCGCCAATGAGGGCGAAGCCTCGATCGTCAACGCGATCAACCCCAACCTGCACGCGTTCTTCGCGCACGGCGGCAAGCTCATCCAGTATCACGGCTGGGCCGATCCCGGAATATCGCCGCTCAACAGCATCAACTATTACGAGAGTGTCGTTAAGGTGAGTGGCGGCGAGCGCGCGGTCGGAGGTGCCTATCGGCTCTTCATGGTGCCTGGCATGGATCACTGCCGCGGCGGCGAGGGTCCCGATCGCTTCGATGCGGTCTCGGCACTCGAGCAGTGGGTGGAGCAGAAGAAGGCACCCGAACGGATGATCGCCTCGCGACTGCGCGCGGGTAAGGTCGACCGGACGCGTCCCCTGTGTCCCTACCCTCAGGTCGCGACCTACAAAGGCGCCGGTAGCACCGACGAGGCGGCCAACTTCGCCTGCAACGCCGGTAACCGGTGAGCACCCTGCACCTTTTTTTTAGCGGCCAACCCGCGTCGAATCCGCGGATACAGTGAGTTACAATAAGGTGAAGGTACCGCTCAAGTCAGCTGACCCGCGGCAGCGGATGATAAGGGGAGGCACGCTCGAACGTGCAGCGACGACCGCCCTGGGCGCTGCTGAGCGCCGCATGCATTGCCGGGCCGCTGTGTCCGACGACTTCGGCGGTCAGCGGCAATTCACCCGCGCCTGCCTGGATCAGCGCTGACGAATCGATCGTCGTTCTGCAATCGCCGCGGTTCTACTTCGATTGGGAGAATCACAAAGTCCCCCTCGACATCGATTTGTTCCAGTGCGCGACACGCGAGCTGCACGCCAAGTACCCGCGCGTGCACCTGGTCCCGCAGGAGAAGTTCGTCAAGATCGCCTTCCCGGATCTGAATCCAAAGGCGGCGCCGGTAAGTCCCGAGAGCATGAAGCTGCTCCTCGGCAATCCAACGCTGCAGAGTCGCATCGCTCCGATCAAAGTCCGCTATCTCGTCTATGCCGGAACCGAGAACGACATCGAGGACGTGCTGCCGTTCTTTATGGGCTGTGTGGGGAGTTATGGCGGCGCCCTGTGCGGCGGCGGCGCGGAGTGGCACAAGCGCTCCGCTTACGATCTTGTCGTCGTGGACTTGAAGAATCACCACGAGTCCAATGCCGCGAACACTGTGGAGGGAACTTCCTGGTTTGCGTCCATTTTGCCGCTCGTCGTCGGCTGGAAGTCACCGACCGAGGCTCGTGCCTGCCATGCATTGGGACGGGATTTGTTGCACCTATTTGAGACTCCTGCCAGACCCGCGCTCGCATACCCGCGCCCGACAGAGAGCGCACCGTGAACCGCCCGAGTGCCGCTCTGGGGGTGTTCTTCGCAACCATCCTGTCATTCACGCAATGCACGTCGGCCGCGAATCCGCAGCCGCCGCCTCAAGCACAGCCCACGCGAGCTGCCGCCCTCGAGCAGCTCGTCCGTGGCAGCTCGACGCGAGCGGACGTAGAGCGTTTGCTCGGACACGCTCAGGGAGTGGGCGGCGCACGCTTGCCGCCGAGCTGGTTAGCGCGCGATGTCTGGTTCTACGAGGCCGTGACGCTCGGCAAGATGAATCCGGAATATCGCCCGCCCAATCAGAAATTCACCAGCTTACATGTCGATATGGCCCAGGACATCCTACTGGTGTTTTTCGCAGGTGATCTCTTCGATGGCTACCTGTGGTACTCCAGTGACATCCCGAGCCAGGTCCGTGCACCCCAGTAGTGAACCCAGGGCTTCTCGGGCGCCTGCGAGGCGCTCGCGTGCACGCTCGGTTGCCGCCCTCGCGGCCACTGCGTCGCTGCTGAGCGGCTGCACGTTCACCTTCGGCATCCCGCCCCGAACGGATCATCTGACCCGGCTCACGCCCGGGCAATCGACGTCCGCTGATGTACTGCTCAGCCTCGGCGAACCAAGCGGTAAAGGAGCAGCGCATTTGTCAGCCGACATCCCGCTGCGCAGCATCTGGTACTACGAGTATTCCAAGGCGAAGGTCCCGGGAGCGGCGCAAGCCACGATGCTGCTGGTCTTCATGCAAGGTGATCGGTACGACGGCTATCTGTGGTTTTCCGGATCGCTGAACGTCAAACAGGCCGGCAAGTAGAGCCGATCCAATGCGTATTCCTGTCGTCTTGTTCCTCGGTTTGAGTATGAGCGTGGTGTGCGGGTGCATCGACGTTCGCGTGCGCGCCGGCGCGCACCCCGACCCGCAACTTCTGGAGCAGAAGCTGGTGACGGGTAAGTCGACCATGGACGACGTACGCTCGCTTCTGGGTTCACCTTTTGGCACGGGGAGCTCGATGCTGCCGATCCAGAGCGGCCCGCGCACGCTGTGGTCCTACTATTTCGAAGAGGGCAATCTGTCGCAGGATCGCAGAATGTTCCTGTTCGTCTACTTCACATCCGACGATCGCTACGAAGGTTACCTGTGGTTCTCGAGCCTCCCGGTCGATCAAGTGTCAAATTCGTCCGCCGGAAATTTCACCCTCGCTGCACCGAAGGCAACGGCCCCTAGCACGCCGTAGCGATCACTGAGGTCCGACCACGGCTTGTTCCGTCCTGCGGCATCTGTCAGAGTTTCCCGCACGCGAGGACCTCTTGAGCTTTGCCAAGGGCGAGCGCGGAGAGCATCCCTCAGCGAACGTGCGTGCGCTCCTCGAGCGCGCCGTGCGCTCGCTCAGCAATGGCCTTGGTCCCGGTCAACCGCTAACGCAAGAAGCGGCCCAATTGCTGCAATCGATTTAGCAGACCGTCCGACCGGCCGGCCCTTTCAGGCCGTTCGCCCGCGCGCGCGCTCACAACGCTTGCGATCCCGCTCCGTCGCATAGACCGTCTTGCCCACGACCATGCGTCCGAGCGTGACTCGCGCTTCCGGCGCTTGCACATCCGTCGGCAACGACGCGACGATGGCTGCGCCGCGCGCCTGAATCTCCGGCTCGAACTCGGGGGTGGTGAGGATGTACAGATCGTTGTTGCGCACGCCCTTGAGCACCCGTTGACCGGCCTCGAGCGCGTCCATGCCAGGCGGTGGGCCGCGCATCTGCCTCATCCGCTCGGCCATCCGCGCCATCATCTGCGGATCCGGCTTGAAGCCGCTGTCGGCCATGTTGGCGGGCCTATTGCGATTGGAATTGCCGATATTCGTGTTCACAAGGCCCGGGCAGAAAACGGACACGCCGATGTTGCTGTCTGCAAGCTCGTTGCGCAGCGCCTCCATCATCCCGACCACCGCGAACTTCGATGCGCTGTAGACGCCCGCGGATCCATGCGCGATGAGGCCCGCAAGAGATGAGGTGGCGACGACTTGGCCACCCTCGCCGTGGGCCTTGATCAGCGGCAGGAAATTACGGATGCCGTTGAACACGCCAGTGACGTTGACGCCCATTCCCCAATCCCAATCATCGTACGTCGCCGTGCTCAATCCGCCAAAGACTCCGACGCCTGCGTTATTGACGAGCACGTGGACCTTCTCAAACACGTGAGTCGTCTCGGCCGCGGCCTGCTCCATGGCCTTGCGATCCGTTACGTCCACACTGATCGCGTGCACCCGCTCACCAGCGCCCGCGAGATACTTCATCGCCTGGTCGAGATGCTCTTTGCTTCGATAGGTGATGACGACCTTCATGCCCGCATCCGTGAACGCGCGCGCGACCCCGAGGCCAATCCCGCTGTCGCCGCCGGTGATGAATGCGACCTTGCCCGCGACCTCCTTCATGGGGGTCGGGACGCTCGGGCAGGCCGCCGGCGACTGAGCTTGCGAGGCAGCTCCTGCGGCCCGCGAGCTCATCACCACCGCCGAACCCGCCACCGCCGCACATGCACTGCCTTCGAGGAAGCGGCGCCGGGCGTGCCCTGCTTGGGTCAATGAGCATCGCGCTGACTCGTCTCGCTCTGACATGTTGGCCTCTCCTGCGGTTCGATAACTGTCGGCGTGCCCTCATCCAGAGCCGTGGCAACGCCAGCCCGGCACGTCGCATATTCTGCCATCTCCAGCTGATGCATCGGCACGCACACTTCATCCGCCGCGCGCTCCAGCGCGCGCACGAGGAGTGCTTCGAGAGACTGCACATCCTTGGGCCAGGAAAAGCTCAGGCGACCGAGCGACACGGTGATCCGGGCCGGCGAGGCGGGCGGCCCCTGACATGCAGCGAGGCCCGAGCCTGTGGCGATCGCTGCACACAGAGCAAGACCACGCAACATGAGTGGCACCCTCGGCTCGCCGGTCAGCGCGGAGCTGACAAGTCCGAAGCTTGGCCGCCCGGGGGCTTCGCTGCCTCCCGCCGCTCGAGCTGGCCGGATATCAAAAACGCAACACCGATGCCGAGCGGGACCAGGCCCCACCAGAATTGCCGGTGCTCCGTCTGCCACAAGGCGATAGTGACGGCCATGCCGATGAACAGCAGGATCAGCCCAATGCGGCGCTGACGTGCAGGACTCGAGTCGCGCTTGCGCGTGTCGAGAAAGAAACCCTCCGGCAGCGGCGGCAGCTCGATACCTTTCTCGATCGCCGCCATGCGCTCGGCATGATAGAGCTGGAACATCTCGCGCTTCTTGCGCGCATCGAGATAGACGCTGAGCAGGGCGACGCTTATTCCCATGAAGATCGCAAGGATCGGGATCATCAGCGCCAGGACATCGGTAATGTTGGACACGTGAGCGGCCCTCGGTGATTGGACGACGTGCTTGGTACCCTGACGGCGGCGACTCGGTTTCGCGACCAAATGAAACCGATTCCGGGGCGCCCGGGTATAAGGATCGAGGGGTGCTCCATGCCGACTGCGTCAGCTGATGCCGCGAGCCGCGACTCCGACATCGCCGAACTGCTGCGCGCGGGACACCGCGAACGGGCCTTTGCCGAACTGGTGCAACGCTATGAGGGCAAGATCTTTCGGCTGTGTCACACCTTGCTGCGCGAGCGCACCCAGGCGCAGGACGCGGCGCAGGAGAGCCTGGTGCGGATCTGGAAGTCACTCGACAGTTATGACGGACGCGCCTCGCTGTCGAGCTGGATCTATGCGATCACGCGCAACCGCTGCCTGACGGCACTCGAGCGGCGCCGGCCCATGGAATCGCTGAGCGATGCGGGCGTCGAGACGCAGATCGAGGCTCTGCAGGCGCCGGCTGCACAGACGACGAACGACATCGCCCCGCTGCTGCGCGAGTTGGTCGAGCTGCTGCCGGAACGACTGCGCCGCACGCTGCTGCTGTACTATTTCGAGGAGCGTTCCTTGAGTGAGGTCGCGCTCATGCTCGGCTGTCCCGAAGGCACCGTGAAGACACAGCTGTTTCGCGCACGTGCGGCACTTGCCGAGCAGCTGCGACGCCGCGGCTTGGACGACCCGCGCCATTGGCTGGAGGCCGCATCATGATCCCTCCGAAGAAGCCGAGCGAGGATTTGGATCGCGCGCTCGATGCCGTGCTGGCGCGGGTCATCGAGCGGCCGCAGTTGCCTGCGCAGTTTCGCAGCCATCTCGAGGCCGCGCTCGTTCGTGCCGGGGACAGGCAATTGCGCGAGCAGCGCGAGCGGCTCGAGCGCGAGCAGCGTGAGCGTTTGGCCGAGCTCGACACCCACTACGTGCGCCTGCGCCGGGCCACGCTCGGAACGATGATCGGTGGCGCCTTCGCCGCCGGTGCGGTCGCGACGTTCACGTTGCCCTGGCTCAAGGCGAGCGTCGGCTCGCAGGCACCCCTGGTCCTCGCGTCCGCGGGCGCGGCGCTTGGTCTGCTGATCGGGGTCGCCTCCTGGCTGCAGCGGCGTGGTTCGGCCCCCTCATCGCCCTAGCCCTCACACACGCAGCTAAGCGCGAGTCGCGCGCGCGCAGGCGGCAATGATCACGCCGAACAGCCACATCGCGAGCAAGTCCTCCGCGATCCGCACCTCATTCGAGGTCGGTTTGCTGTGCCAGGCCGAGAGCGGAACGACCACATGGTTCATGACGTAGAACACGACGGTGCCGTAGGCCACGCCGGCGATGATCCAATGACGCTTGAGAATCCTCATGCGGTCCGCCACGAAGACGAACGGCGCGGCAATGATGAGCGACATCGCCCATTGCAAAGCGAGCCCCAGCACGGCGACGGACCAGCCGCCATCGAGTGCGGCTCTGCCGAGGAGCCCGCCCGCGATGTAGTAGAGAATGACCCAGGGCGTATGGTGCGAGATGAACGCGGCGGCAAAGATATCGATCGTGCCCGCGATCAGTCCCCCCAGGATCACCGGCTTGAGTCGCAGTTCGGACACCTTCGTCCCTTCGCCGTGCCCCGAAAGCACGGCCTCTGACTCGCCAAAGCCTGCGAGTGTCTACAATGGCTCCTGTGCAGCCCCGTAACCCGTTCACCGGCCTTCTTGTGCGCGCCGCATTCAGCCTGTTCGCGCTGAGCGCTCTGCTCGCGGCTCCGGCCGCTGCTGTGGCGGAGGATCTACGCATCGAGCAGGTGACCATCATATCGCCGCAGCATGCAGCGCCAGTAAAAAACGCGACCGTGACGGTGCACGACGAGCGCATCGTCTCGATCACGACCGGCTCGGATATGCCGGCACAGGTCGCGGGCGCGCGCATCCTCGATGGCCGCGGTCTATACCTTGCTCCGGGCCTGATCGACAGCCATGTGCATCTGGTGCTGATTCCGGGCATGACACCGCAACAGGAACAAGCACATCCTGCGATCGCGCATGCGGCTCGCGAGCAAATCCCGCGCAGCTATCTCTACTTTGGATACACGACGCTCATCGACCTGGTATCGACACCCGAGTGGATGCAGCAGTGGGAGGCTCACAGCCTGCGGCCGGACACGTACTTCTGCGGCGCCGCGCCCGTGCTGGACGGCTATCCCATGAACTCGCTACCAAAGCCCGAGCGCTATCGCGAGATGCCCTATTTCCTCCTCGAAGCATATCCGGGATCGGCCGTTCCCCCCGGCATCGATGCCGCCGCACACACGCCCGAGGCAGTCGTTCGGCGGATCAAGGCTGCGGGCGCCCGCTGCGTCAAGACTTTCTTCGAGCGCGGCTTCGGCGGCGCTCACGATCTGCCGCTGCCGAAGCTCACGACGATACGCGCGCTCGTCCGCGCTGCGCACGCTGCACACCTGCCCGTGCTGATGCACGCCAACTCGTCCGAAGCGCAGCGCTTTGCCGTCGCCGCCGGCGTCGACATCATCGCGCATGGCTTGTGGAATTGGGACGAGCCACTGCGAGTGACGACACTCACACCGGCGGTGGAAAAGATCCTGGATGATGTCATCGCCGCCAAGATGGGCTGGCAGCCCACCATTCAGGTTCTCGACGGCCTGCGTGGCCTGTTCGATCCGGGAGTCTTATCCGATCCGCTGCTCGCGCAGGTTCTGCCGGCGAGCCTTATCGAGTGGTATCGGACGCCGGAAGGTCAATGGTTTCATGATCAGACCGATCGCACGATGGTCACGGCGGCCAAGGGCACGCGCGCGCGCGCGGAGCAGGCCCGCCAGATATTCGGCGCGCTCATCACGCGAGATGAGAGCGCCGTACGCTACATGGCGCAGCACGGCGGGCGCATTCTCTTCGGCACGGACACACCGAGCGCCCCCACGTACGCCAACGCGCCCGGCCTCAATGGCTGGTTGGAAATGCATCGCCTCGCCGAGGCCGGCATGACGCCCGCGCAGATCTTTCGCGCGGCCACCATCGTCAATGCCGAGGCTCTGGGACTTTCCGAGGTCGGCACGATTGCGGTGGGCAAGCGTGCCAACCTGCTGCTGCTGCGCGCCGATCCGTCGCAAACGATCGAAGCCTACGATGACATTGCGGACATTATCCTGCACGGTCGTGTCATCGACCGCATCACACTGCGCGCTGACCGACTGCAATGATGGCGCAGAGAGGCTCCATGTCGGATCTGTCGGACTTCCCGATCGCGCGCCGCTGGCCGGCCCGGCACCCCGATCGGCTGCAGCTCTACTCGTTGCCCACGCCGAACGGGGTCAAGATTTCCATTGCGCTCGAGGAGATCGGCCTGCCCTACGAGGCCCACGCCATCGATATCGGCCGCAACGAAACGGCGACGCCGGAGTTTCTTTCACTGAACCCGAACGGGAAGATTCCGGCGATCATCGATCCGGACGGACCGGGCGGTGTACCCCTCGGCTTGTTCGAGTCCGGAGCGATCCTGCTTTATCTCGCTGAGAAGACCGGCCGATTGCTGCCCGCGGATGCGGCGCGCCGCTACACCACCATACAGTGGGTCTTTTTCCAAATGGCAAGCGTGGGCCCGATGTTCGGCCAGGTCGGCTACTTTCACAAGTTCGCGGGGCGGGAGATCGCCGACAAGCGTCCCCTCGAGCGCTATCGCATCGAGTCCAAACGTCTGCTCGCGGTGCTCGAGCGACATCTCAAGAGCCGTCAATGGATCATGGATGACGACTACACGATCGCCGACGTCTCCCTCTTGGGCTGGGTGCGCAACCTGATCGGCTTCTACGGCGCCCGCGAGCTGGTGGAATTCGACAGCTTGCGCCACGTGCCAAGCTGGCTCGAGCGTGGACTAGCACGCCCCGCCGTGCAGCGCGGACTCAACATTCCAGCCCTACCACCGGCGCCCTGACATTGAGCGTGGCAGAGCACGATTGGCGTGCGTTGCCGATGCGCGCTACATTTTCTCGTGACGGCTCGTGATCGTTCACAGGGGGAGGAAGCACGATGGGATTTCCAGCCGGGCTTGCACGCAGCATGCGCATCGCGACGCTCTGCGCATCCGCAGCCGCCAGTTGCGTGCCCGTCCTGGCTGTGGCGGCAGATGCCGAGCAAGGCAAGGTCCTCGGGATCGCATTCGTCGGGCGCATGGTGTCGGATCTCGACCGCTCGGTCGCCTTCTACAAGGCGCTCGGCTTCAGCCAGGATCCTGCCGCCAATCCGCGCTGGCGCCGGGACGATGTCGTCGAGCAACTCTACGGTATCGGCCAGGTACGAACGCGCATGGCGAAGATGTACCTCAACAACGCCTCGGGCCAGCGCTTCGTGGTTTACCTGCGGGAGTTACAGGGCATTCCCCGCAAGGATCTGGCCGATCACACCGCGTGGGATCCTGGCTCGAGTCACTTCGGCCTCGTCGTGCCCGATGCCCAATCGTTGTGGTCGCAGTTGCAGGCCAGCGGCTTGCTGCGCGCCCGTTCGTGGGGTGGGAAGCTGATCGCTCCGCCTGGACAGACGAAGGGCATGCTCGCCTACATCACCGATCCCGATGGTCTCGACATCGAGATCATCGATCAACGGCCCGCACTGCCCGCGCAGGATGGCCGCCCGGCGCGGCCGGCCTTCTTGCCCGGAGTCAACCATGTAGGTCTGGTGGTGCTCGACTCGGACCGGGCACGAGCGTTCTATGAAAAGCTGCTCGGCGGAGAGCTGCAATCCGCACAGGCACCCTGGCTGAAGGGCGACTTCTACGATTCCGCGGTCGGTGGGCACGGGAACATCCTGCGCTTCTACAATGAGTCGTTCGCTGTGGCGGGGGCGCCCGGCGCACACATGCACTTCGAGCTGGTCGAGTTCCAGAATCGCAAGAAGCCGGTTCCGGAGTACCACATCACCGACATCGGGGTGGGATACGTCGGATTCGAGGTCGAGGGGCTCGATGCATTCCTGACACGCGCCGAGGCAGCCGGTGCGAAGCCGGTATCGAGGAGCGGCATCGTGACCATGAGATCCGGCACCCGCGAGGTCATGGTGCGCGACCCGGACGTCGGCGGCTTCGTCGAATTGTTCGAACATCCGAAAAAATAGCGTGAGAGGCGCAATATGAGAGGCGCAGCATGAGGCCCCGCAGACGAGATCCGCAGCGAGCGGCAGCCGAGGCACTGCCGGAGCGCTCCTTGCGCTATCGCAGCTTGGTCAACCCGTTCGAACCCACGCGCATCTTCTCGGATGACGAGGTCGAGAGTCTGCACCTCGCCGCGCTCGGACTGCTCGAAAGCCGGGGCATGCGCGTGCTATCGAGTCGCGGCCGTGCGGCGCTCGCCGCAGCGGGTGCCTACGTGGATGAGTCGAGTCAGATTGTGCGCCTCGACCGTGGACTCATCGCCGAGGCGCTCGCAACGGTGCCGGCCGAAGTCCCGCTCATCGCGCGCAATCCGCTGCGCTCCTGTCGCGTGGGAGGACGTCACATCGTCTTCGCGCCGGTGGCCGGACCGCCCAGCGTGAGCGATCTGAAGGCAGGCAAGCGTTCCGGGTCGATCGCGGACTTTCGCGACTTCGTGCGCGCGGTGCAGGCGTTCGATGTGATCCACGTTGCCGGACAGATGGTCGAGCCGCAGGACGTTCCCCTCCCTGAGCGCCACCTCGAGACATCCCTGGCGCAGCTGACTCTGAGCGACAAGGTTCCCTATTTCTACTGCCGTGGGTCTGCCCAGCTGGATGATTGCTTCGCCATGGCGCGCATTGCGCACGGGCTCGACGCGGACGCGTTTGTGCGCAACCCGCTCTGTTACAGCATCTGCAACACGAACTCTCCCTTGCAGCTCGATGTGCCCATGACGGATGGCATCATCGAGTTCGCGGCCCATGGGCAGCTCGTGATCGTCACGCCGTTCACGCTCGCGGGCGCCATGGCACCCGTCACGATCGTGGGTGCGCTGACGCTCGCGCACGCCGAGGCGCTCTTCGGCATCACACTCACCCAGGTCGTGCGCCGCGGCACACCGGTCATGTACGGCAGCTTTACCTCGAACGTCGACATGAAGTCGGGATCGCCGGCCTTCGGCACACCGGAGTATGCAAAGGCCGCGTTCGGTGCGGGGCAGCTCGCGCGGCGCATCAAGGTTCCCTGGCGCTGCTCGAGTGCCACGGCGGCCAATGCTCCGGATGCACAGTCAGCCTACGAATCGCAGATGAGTCTCTGGGGGGCTTTGCTCGGCGGCTGCCATTTCGTCCTGCACGCCGCAGGCTGGCTCGAGGGCGGGCTCACGGCTTCGCACGAGAAGTTCATTCTCGATGTGGAGATGCTGCAGATGTTCGCAGAGCTCTTTCAGCCGGTTGCGGTCTCGAGCGACGAGATCGGCATCGAAGCGGTGGCCGAGGCGGGTTTCGGCGGCCATTTTTTTGCCACCGCGCACACGATGCAGCGCTATCGGGATGCGTTCTACACTCCGCTGGTCTCGGACTGGCGCAACTTCGGCGCATGGACCGACGATGGTGGCAAGACGGCGACCGAGCGGGCCAGCTCGCTCTGGCAGCAGACCCTTGCGAGGTTTCAGCCGCCAGCCATGGATCCGGCAGTCCATGAGGCGCTCACCGAATTCGTCGAGCGCCGCAAACGCGAGGGCGGCGCCCCGCCCGCATCGTAGCCCGAGCAAGCTCGGGCCAGGGGCAGTACGCGCTGCGATGCGCGCGCCGTGGCGCCGCAATGCACGACCCCGATCAGGCTGAGGAGACTGGCGGATAGCGCGCGCTTCATCTTCATCCCCTAACGCAGAGACCCCGTTGCGTCCCGTGGACGATGGCAGTCGATTGGACGCGGTCGCGAGCGCAATGGTTTATCCAGCAAAGTCGGTTACAGCCCCGGGCAGCACGTGCAGGTCCTATCGGCGCACCGCTCCGCACACGCTTCGGGTGTTGTCCGGCGTCGGCCCCAAAAGTGTTTGAGATCGATGCCAGCGCGCATAGCCGCCTGCTTCGCAGTGGGCTCATTCGGGTCGGCATCATGCCGTCGGCCAATGTGCAGTTCACCATCGGTCTATGCGGGTCAGACTGCATCGCTCTACACGAGCGAGCAGACGGCGGAGCTCGTCGCGTTCCTCAATTCACTTCGTAAGTCCTGTCGCAATGGCGCGCCACAGCCTCCTCGCGGGTACAGGGGTTGCGAAACGCACCCGGGACCGGCCGTGCCCCAGCGCGGCCATTCACGGACAGAAATGGAGGTCGCTCGTGACTACGGTACGTGCAGTGAGCCTTGTTGCAGCGCTAGCGCTCGCCGGGGCAGCCTACGCTCAGACAACACCGCCTCAGGACAGCTCCCAGGCCAATACACCGGCAAGCCCAAGCTCGGATAACCTGGGTCAACCCTCACCGGATACGACGGCGCCGAGCGCTGCCTCGAGCCCGCACCAGAGAGAGGTGACCCGCATGGCGGCTGCGGATTCGGGCGCTCCGGTCTCGGCCGGCATGATGGTGCAGGACAGCTCCGGTCGCTCGCTCGGCTCGGTGGGCGATATCATTCCCGCTGATTCGGGGGAGCACGGCTACGTCGTCGTGACGGCTGCGGATGGCACGGCCACTCCGCTGCCCTACTCGGTCGCACGCTCGATGGCAAAAGACGGCAAGATCGTCGTCGACCGATCAGCTTTCGAGCGCGCGCCGAAGGTTCAGCAAAGCGACGTCGAGCATCACGACACGAGCTGGCAGAAGAAGACCGACAAGTACTGGAGCAAGCACGCAGGCTAGAGAGTCACGCTCGAGTGGTCCCCGCGCTTGGGACCACTCGAGCGGGGACCTACTCGGGTCAGCGTGCGGAGGACTTCAGCAAGAAGCCCGCGTGAATTTCTGCCGGCAGCATCGCCACCACCAAGCGCAGCACCAGCGGCAGCAGGACGAAGTCGTCGATGGCGCCTAGCAGCGGCATCGCGAGGTTCAAAGGCTCGAGCGCATAGAATGCAAGCAGCAGCGCCACGGGCAACAGCCATACAGGTCGGTTGGGGTGGCGCAGCGCGAACCAGAGCAGGCTCAGATCCCGCCGCCCCATACGCCAAAGTCTCAATAAGCGCATCATTTCACGTCCATCCACGCGATCATCTTTGTCTGGTGGCGCCGTCCGGCGTTTCAAGAGCCATGCTCCGGCCAGCGCTCAAGCCTTAAGCCGGTATCCTGTGCGAAAGATAACGCCCACAGCTGTCAGGCACAGCACCAGAAACAGCAGTGTCATCGCGATGCTCACTGCCACGTTCACATCCGAGACCCCGTAAAAGCTCCAGCGAAAGCCACTGACCAGGTATACCACAGGATTGAAGAGCGCGATCTTGCGCCAGGGCTCGGGAAGCATGGCGATCGAGTAGAAGCTGCCACCGAGAAAGGTCAGCGGCGCGACGATCAAGAGCGGAATCATCTGCAGCTTCTCCCAGCTGTCGGCCCATATGCCGATGATGAAGCCGAAGAAGCTGAAGGTCACGGAGGTCAGCACGAGAAAGGCGATCATCCACACCGGATGCAGCACCGAGTAGCTGACGAATAGCCTCGCGGTCAGCAGGATGATCGTGCCCAGGATCACGGACTTGGTGGCAGCGGCGCCCACGTAGCCGCACACGATCTCGACGCTCGAGATGGGAGCGGACAGCACCTCGTAGATCGTGCCCGAGTACTTGGGCATGTAGATGCCGAAGGATGCATTGGAGATGCTCTCGGTGAGTATGGAGAGCATGGTCAGTCCAGGCACGATGAAGGCTCCGTAGCTGACGTGCTCGACGGAGGCGATGCGACTGCCGATGGCCGCGCCGAACACGATGAAATACAGCGCGGTGGAAATCACCGGTGCGGCAATGCTCTGCAGCAGAGTACGCCAGGTGCGCGCCAGCTCGAAGGCGTAGATCGCGCGAATGGCATAGCTGTTGATCACTTACGCGCCACCAGGCTCACGAAGATCTCCTCGAGCGAGCTCTCCGTGGTCTGCAGATCTCTGAAGTCGATGCCGTGCTCGCCGAGCTTGCGCAGCAAGCCGGCAATTCCGGTGCGCTTCGCCTGCGCATCGAAGGTGTACACGAGCTCCGTGCCGTCGGCCGAGAGCTCAAGCTGTGTTCCGGCAAGCTCCGCCGGAATGCGCTCCAGGGGCGCGCGCAGGTGCAACGTGAGGCGCTTCTTACCGAGTTGCTCCATCAGCGCGGCCTTGTCCTCGACCAGCACGATGCGCCCGTGATCGATCACGCCGATGCGATCGGCCATCTCTTCCGCTTCCTCGATGTAATGCGTCGTCAGAATGATGGTCACTCCGCTCCGGCGCAGCGAGCGCACCATCTCCCACATGGCGCGGCGCAGCTCCACATCGACGCCGGCGGTGGGCTCGTCGAGGAACAAAATCTGGGGCTCGTGCGAGAGCGCCTTGGCGATCATCACGCGACGCTTCATGCCGCCCGATAACGTCAGGATCTTCGAATCTCGCTTCTCCCACAGCGACAGGTCGTGCAAGAGCTTCTCGAGATACGCTGGACGCGGAGGCTTGCCAAAGAGGCCACGGCTGAACGAGATCGTGTCCCATACGGTCTCGTAGATATCCGTCGTGAGCTCCTGCGGAACGAGCCCGATCTTGGCGCGCGCGGCGCGATAGTCGCGGATCACATCATGGCCGTCGGCAAGAATGACGCCGGCGGTCGGCTTCACGATGCCGCAGATTGCGTTGATCAGGGTGGTCTTACCGGCGCCGTTGGGTCCGAGGAGCGCAAAGATCTCGCCGCGGTGAATCTCGAGACTGACCTCTGTCAGGGCCTCGAATCCCGATGCGTAGGTCTTGGTAAGCCGCGTGACCGCGATGATGGCCTCGGCCGAGCCGGTCACGACAGGTGTTCGCGGATGGCACGCGCGTTGCGCGACCAACTTCCAAAGTGCGGCATGAAGCGGGTATCCTATGCTTTCGAACCTCCGGCAATCCACCAAATGATATTGGACGTCGCGCGCGATCGCGACTCGCAGCTCTCAACCGCTCCGTGAGGCGGCAGCACAAGCAAGGGGAAGTGCCATGAGAATGGATCAACAGGATGAGAGCAGCAACGTCGAGGATGCGCGCAATTCGAGCGGCTTTCAGTTCCGCCCTGCGCACGGCATCGGACTCGGCACGATCGCGATCGCGCTGATTGCCGGCTGGCTGTTCGGCATCAATCCCTTGCAGATCCTCGGGGTCTTGAGCAGCGTCCAAAGCAGCGCGCCCTCGGCGCCCACTGCACCTCTCTCAGCGCCGCCTGCGGATGACGCGCAGGCGAAGTTCGTCTCGCAGATCTTGCGCAGCACCGAAGTCGTCTGGGACCGCTCCTTTCAGGAGATGGGCCGCACGTACGAGTACCCGAAACTGACGCTGTTCCGCGACTCCTATCCCACCGGATGTGGCCAGGGCGAGCGGGCCGCGGGCCCCTTCTACTGTCCCAACGATCGCCACATCTATCTCGATTTGAGCTTCTTCGACCTCATGACTCGGCAGCTCGGCGCGCCTGGGCAGTTCGCGCACGCCTACGTGGTCGCGCACGAGGTCGGGCATCATGTGCAGAATCTGCTCGGGATCCTCGATACTCGAGGCGGCAATCGCAGCGGCGCCAGCGGACAGAGTGTGCGCACCGAGCTGCAGGCGGATTGTTTCGCGGGCGTATGGGCGAATCGCTCGCAGCAGGAGCGCGGCTGGCGCCTGGAGCCCGGTGATATCGAGACGGCATTGAATGCGGCCTCCCAGATCGGCGATGACACGCTGCAGAGGCGCTCCTCCGGTACCATCGTGCCGGAATCTTTCACGCACGGCACGAGCGCGCAGCGCGTGTCTTGGTTCAAGCGCGGCTTCGAATCGGGCCGCATCGATCGTTGCGATACCTTCGCGGCGGATACGCTCTGAGTCACCAGGCATCAGACCTAAGTCCGATTGCGCCGCGGCTTTACCGGACGATGTCGTTTAGCGCGTGTAACCGGCTACGCCATCGGCACCCCAGCGCATGATCTTCCGCATCACGCTCGCTCTCATCGCGCTGTGCACGTTCGCTCAGTCCGCTCCTTCGCACGCGGATGCGACGGACGGAACACGCGGGGCGATCGCCTCGCTCCTGGCCACCATGGGGCCTGCGCGCCCGGCATCCGCCGATCATGGGATGGCGCAAGCGCTGCGCATGCTCTATGTGCAGACCGAGAACGCACCGCTCTGGAGTCGCGATCAGAACGCCACACCGCAGGCGCAAGCCCTGCTGCACGAGCTGCAGAGCGCTGCGGACTACGGGCTTATTGCGAACGTCTATGGCCCAGATGCGCTCGAGAGGTTGTTGAGCCAGGGTACGGGACCCGCTGAACGCCGCTGGGCGCAGTTCGACGTGCGCCTGTCACAGGCGGCCCTGCGCTTCGTGACGGATCTGCACTATGGACGCGTCGATCCCCTTGCACTTGGATTCAATGTGCCCCGGCCGCACGCCGGGCTGGACCTCGTGGCCACTCTCCAGGCTCTGAGCCGTTCGACCGATGTACGCAGCACGATCGGCTCCGTCGAGCCGCCCTTCTATCATTACAAGCTGCTGAAGGAGGCTGTGGCGCGCTATCGCGCGCTCGCGCAGCAGCCGGAGCTCACCCGACTGCCGGCGCCGCCGCCGCGGCTCAAGATCGGAGATCCGTACCAGGGAGCAGCAGCGCTGCGGCGGCTGCTCGTCGCCGTCGGCGATCTGCCCGCGGGAACGCCGGCGGCGAGCACCGACACCACATTTGACAGCGCGCTCAGCGCCGGGGTGCGGGCCTTCCAAGGGCGTCATGGTCTCGCGCCGGACGGCGTGCTCGGCAAGGCGACCTACGCGTCCCTGACGACCTCATTCGCGCATCGCGAGCGTCAGATCGATCTCACCCTGGAGCGTTGGCGCTGGCTGCCGCCATTTCAAACACCGCCGATCGTGGTCAATATCCCGCAGTTCCACCTGTACGCCTTCGCCACAGCGGAGGACCGGGTGGCGGGCATCGTGGACATGGGAGTGATCGTCGGGCGCGCGTATCCGAGCTCGCAGACGCCGGTGTTCGAGGCCAACATGAGCTACCTCGATTTCCGGCCGTACTGGAACGTGCCCTACAGCATCACCAAGAACGAGATGCTGCCGAAGATTCGCGCCAACCCGCGCTACCTGAGCGCGCAGCGCCTGGAGATCGTGGCAGGCCAGCAGGATTCCTCCCCGACCCTCGAGCCGACGCCTGCAAACATCGCCGCACTCGCCTCCGGCCGGCTGCGCCTGCGACAGAAGCCGGGCCCGGACAATGCGCTCGGACTGATCAAGTTCATGTTTCCCAATCGCTACAACGTCTACCTGCACTCGACTCCCGCCCATCGCCTCTTCAATGAAACGGTGCGCACCTTCAGTCACGGCTGCATTCGGGTGAGCGATCCGGTGAGCCTGGCGGTCTACGTGCTGCGCAATACCCCCGGGGACTGGACGGCGGAGAAGGTTCAGCAGGCAATGAACGGCACCGAGACTCAGCGCGTCAATCTGGCGCAGCCGATCAACGTGTTGATCCTTTACGGGACTGCGCTCGCGACGGAAGCCGGATCAATGATGTTCTTCAATGACATCTACGGGCACGACAAGAAGCTCGAGCGGGAGTTAGGTCTCGCACCTGCGCCGTGAGGCCCGCCCGCGACGTGGCCACGTCAGCCTGATGGCCATCCGTATCGTGCAGCTCGGTTCGTCTCGCGACCCTGCGGAGGGATTGCGGCTCGGAACGGTGCGCTTTCCGCCCCGGGGCGTCCCCAAGGGCGAGCTCGCCGCGCGGGATTTCTACGACGTGTGGCTGCCAATCCTGGCGCCGACGGCCGAGCTGATCCGCACTGTCAGAGCCGGGGGCGACACAGCTTGGCGCAGGTTCTCACGCGAGTTCGCCATGCAGATGCGTGCACCCGAGGCGGCGCGCACGCTGGATCTGCTCGCGGCGCTCTCCCACCACACCAATCTTTCCATTGGTTGCTATTGCGACGACGAAGCTCGCTGCCACCGAAGCATCCTGCGCCAGCTGTTGCTCGAGCGCGAAGCGCTCATCGCGAGTGCGCGGGGGCGGCGAGGTGGCCTTCCGGTCGTGCGAGGTTCTCGCGGACGAACTTGATGTGCTCCCTGAGCACTTAGAGCTGCTCGACGGCCGAGCCGGGCATGCGCCGGGCGATCGCGGTGCGCTCGATCACGTTGAGCCGCTCGAGGAGCTGAGCGCGCCGCTCTGCGGTAAGCTCACCGAGCGCTTCGCGTTGTTGGGTCGGACCTCCGGGCTCGATGCCGTTCGCCTTCAACAGAGTGAGCGCCAGAGTTCGTGTGCCGCTGCCCTCCGGGCCGACCGCGATGCGCAGCGAGCGCAGCTCCGAGAGCCGCTGAATGGGCTTCGGAGTGCGATAGAAGATTGCGACGATCTCGTAGAACATGCTGCTGAGCGACACGATATTGCCGCTGTCGCCGCTCGCCGCGATTCCCGACTGCACCGGGGCGATGTCGACTCCGGAGTGGGCATCGGACAGGCGGCTCAGATTTTCCTGGGAACCCGCAGACTCCAACACGTTGAGCTTGATGCCATCGCGCGCCAGGATCTTCCCGTAGCGCGCCGCCACATTGGCGAAGGTGCTGCCTTTCGCACCGCTGCTGATGGTGAGCGCGCGCGGTGGCGAGGGACTCACGAAGTGCTTTGGGATCCCCCGCCTGCAAACAGGCCGGGTCAGTCCGGGCTGTCAGCGCGCGAGCCACCGGCATCGGCTCGCGCGTTACGGTCGAGCTTCACCCACAGCTCCCAATCGGACCTAGGTCCGATTCCAAAGCGCAGGGCGCCGCGTACCCTCCCACGCTCCGCGAACCGCGGCAGGATGCAAGAGGAGAAGGCGATGAGCATCTTCGACAGTCTCAAGAACGCAATTTTTGGAGCGGCTCCGCAGCCGCCAAAGACGGCGAACGTGCCACCGGCTGCGCCGAGCAGTGCACCGCCGATTCAGGCGGCGAGCACCGCTCCCACCCAGGCAGCGCCCGTCGCCTCACCCGTCGACATCCAGGCGGTGCTGCAGGCGTTGGCCGCACGGAAGCAGGAGAAGCTCAACTGGCAGAGCTCAATCGTTGACCTGATGAAGCTCGTGAACCTCGACCCCAGTCTCGAGAACCGCAAAACACTCGCCGCAGAGCTGGGCTACACGGGTGACACGCAAGACTCTGCACGCATGAACATATGGCTGCATCAGCAGGTCATGCAGAAGCTCGCTGCCGCGGGCGGGCGAGTTCCTGACAGTCTACGACACTGAACCCGCTCGTGACGCCGCGCGCACCTAGGAGGCGCGCGGCAACGGTCAGTCCTGGACGGGAGTCCAGGACTTGTCCGGGTTGAACTCCTCGATCTTGTTGAACTCCTCGAGCGTGTCGGGTCCGAGATCCTTCTGGTACACCACACCGTCCTGGCTCACCATGAAGGTGTTGACGCCCGTGCGATCGTATTCCGCGGGAGCTGCGAGGAGCGCGAACCCGCCAATCATGATGCCGTTGACCACGTAGTCCAAGGTCCCGAGCGGGGCGTCGGGGCCCTGCCCCTTCAGCACTTTGAAGTAGTATCCGTGGTAGGGCTCACCGGTCATCGTGTATCCCTGCGCAATGGCCCGCGCGATTCGCTCGCCAATCGGTCCGGCCCAGGTGCCATCGGGATTCTGCCAGGCAAGTCCATCCTGTTTGCCCGGCGAGCTGATCACGCGTTGAGCGTACTGATTCACCTCGTAGCCGTGGCGCTTGCGGTACGCGTAGTCGTACTGCGCGTCCACGAAGCCATGACAAATATCGATGGCATCCAGCTCGTTGCTGCCGATGCGCCGATAGATGAGCTCCTGGCGTCCCGCCGGCACATCGAACGACCAGTCGTTGCCTTTCTTCGTGATCGGAATAGGGAATGGCCAATCCTGTTTACCGACGAGTATAAAGACGCGGCGCGCTGTCCGCGGGTCCGGTGACAGCCCCCTCTTCTCGCGCGCCTGTGCGGCGAACGCCGTCGCCACCTGCCGGTCCTGCGCCGGCTCGCCGCTCAGGACGATGTCCTCTCCGTCCGAGCCGAGGATCTCGACGAGACGTGCGACATCGAATTTCTCCGCCGCGTTGATGATGGCATCGGCCGCGTGCTCGGGCGTGTCGAACGTTTCGGGTGGTATGACCTCGTCGGCCTGCTCGGTGTTCGAACCCTTCGAGCTGCATGCAAACAGCCAAGCGCCGATGCTCAGTGCGCAGACCAGGTGGAAGAAATGCCTCTTTGCGGTTCCCGGTGCCATGTTCATGCTCCCACGTGCGGACTTCTCAGCTGCTCTGCACTCATCGACGACCTCGTCCACCGCCGCCACGCCCGCCACCACCGCGCGAACCGCCGCCGCGCGACCCACCGCCGCCTCGCGAGCCAAAACTCGATGCACCCCGATCGCGGGATGCGTTCGAGCGTGATCCGTCGTAGCCATTGTTGCTGCCGAACGCACTGCCGCCGCCGCTGTTGCGCGAGATGTCCCGGCTACCTACGCGATCTCCACCGCCGCCACCGAACCCACCACCTGCGCCATTGCCGCCACCGAATCCGCCGCCCGCGCCGTTACCGCCACCGAATCCGCCACCGGCACCGCCGCGACCCGATCCGAAGTCTCCACCTCCATTGCCGAAGCCGGACGAACGATTGCTCACGTTTCCGCCCTGGCGACCGAGCTGCTGTCGCGCACCCGACTGTCGATTCGCTAGGGAATCACCGCGCGCCGTGCCGCCGAAGCGGTCCGCAGTCGCGCGATCCGCGTAGGGAGCTCCGCCTCGATGCTCTGGCTTATGCTGCCAGTTAGAGTTCCCGCCACCCGGTCCTCCAACGCCGCCGGCTCCGCCGGGGCCGCCCACGCCACCGACGCCGCCGGCGCCGCCGGGGCCGCCCACGCCACCGACGCCACCGGCGCCGCCCGGACGACCCACGCCACCCGCACCGCCGACTCCGCCGACTCCTCCAACACCACCCACTCCGCCGACACCACCCACTCCGCCGACACCACCCACTCCGCCGACACCACCCACTCCGCCCACGCCACCGACTCCACCGACTCCACCGACTCCGCCTACGCCGCCTACGCCGCCACCGATGTTGACGAAGTTATTGTTGTGGTTGATGTAGACGTTGCCGCCCCCCCACCCACAGCCCCAACCATAGCCACCGCTCATCCAGGCACCCATCATGAACCCAAAGCTGAACGAGACGAACGCAGCGCCCGGGGGGTAGTACGGATAGTAGATCGGCGGGTAGGGATACACCGGGGCACCGTAAACCACCACCGGATCGTAGGAGGGAACGTACACCACCTGAGGATTGGCAGGCTCAATCACCACTACAGTCTGGCTCTCTACGACCTTCGTCTCGACCTTCTGCTGCTCGTTCGATTTCAGAGTGCCCTTGGCTTGAGCCTTCTTGCGCATGCGCTGCACGGCATCCATGACATCCTTTTGCTGCGCGAGGAAGGCATTACCAAGGTCGGTGGTCCACTGAATATCATCAGCCAGTCGTTTCACGAGGTCGGGCATCGCAGCCATCGCCTGGATGCTCGCGTCCCAGGGTTGCTTCGCAACCGCATCTGCCAGGGCCTTGTCCTTAAGGCCGGGATTCTTGGCGAGCCACTGATGCAGTTGAATGATCTCCAAGGGATAGGTGGATGCAGCTAGCGTCTGCGCGAGCAGAGGATCGGGAAACAGTGCGACCGGCGCGACGAGAGAATCGAGCTGCTCCGGCGCTATCTTCGTCGCAGCGGCGGACGAGGAGCCCTGCGGTGCAGAGGCTGCGCCCTGTGCAGGCTTCGCCCCTTGAGGTGCGGGTGCAGAGCTTTGGGATGCTGATGGAGAAGCTGGCTTGCCGGACTGTGCAGTGGCCAGCTGAGCGAACCCGCCACCCAGAGCGATGGCTGCCCCCAGGGCCAAGAGCGACAGTGCGTGAGCCGTACGAACGGTCCTGCACCCGATAACTGCTTGCGGATTCATGGCTACGTACCCCTGGTCAGCGGGCTAGCGCGAGCCAGCGCCGCACACCGTGCGAATTCGGCGTGCTGCAATACCAAATGGCGGGCAGCTGCGTGCCGCTCAACTCACCCAAGGTATGTTCGCCAGCCGCTCGCGCTTTCGCCATAGGCACTAGGTCGTACGATCGGCGGCCCGCGGCGCAGTAAGAGTAGTGACCGAAAAATGCCGCTTTGGGCAGCAGGAGAGGCCTTGCGACCCGCTAGAACGAGTAACTTGCGCCGGCCAGCAGTCCGAACTGAATGAACGTCGAGCCGTGGGCGCGCACGGTACAGGCCGCGCCGCTCTCGCCGGAGTTACAAAGGAAGGCGGTATCCGAGCTGATGAAGGTGAAATACCCTCGCCCCTCAAGTCGTACCGAGAAGTGCTTGCTGACCGGTAGTCTCAGGCCACCACCGAGAGAGAGGGAAAAGCGCGTATCCGCACTGCCTTGGCCCGGTGTGAAGCGGGTCGCCCCGAGACCTCCCATGATGTAAGGCTTGGCCTTGAGATCTTCGTTGACGACCAGTGTACCCCCCATCTGCAGGTAATCGACTTTGAGGCTAGTGGTCGGGAAAGACGGCGCGGACATGTGCGTCGATTGGTGATCGTAGAAGAACTCGTATGACGAGTTATCGTCCGCACGCACATCGAAGGCCAAGCCGTACGAGACGTTATCGTCGAGATCGACACTCTGCCCGGTGTCGATGACGCTGAAACTGCCTCCCAGCCGATAACCGACGAAAGGAGTGATCTCGTAGGTGAATCTGCTGCGCGCTTCATCCGCATCGGACGGATCTGCAGCGTACGCGAGCGAAGAGGCCGTGAGCGCAGCCGCGAAAATCGCGAGAGCGATCGCCAGGCGTTTCGAGGCGCGGTGCACCCCGTGCCTCGTGAGGATGCCTGGGGGTGCGCTTGCCGCCATCTCGACCTCGGAATCACTGTCCGGACACGCCACCGATGAAGCCTAGCCCTGCGACCATGCCAGCGGCTATACGACCTTCGGTCAACTTCGAGAATCGGCTCACCGGAGCTCAACCGGATGACGCTGATCTTTGAGTCGACTCGTACGCGACTCACCAGGGCTCGGTCGTGCCGTCGTAGCGCAAAAATCGGCCCGTGTCCTGCAAGCTCGCCTTGTCGATGGTTCTGATCATGTTCTCGACCGTGAACGAGGTCTGTAACATGCCCGGATATTGCTTCAGATAGGACTGGCGCTCGGTGAGCGTTGGCCCCGGATTCAACATAACCACGGTCACACCGTCGGCCTTCACGTCGGCGGCGACCAGTTGCATGGCTCTATTGAGCGCTGCCTTGCTGCTGCGATAGAAGATCGCTCCGGGGGGAGGTCCGGTCGCGCCCGTGAGGGAGCCGTTGCTCGAGCTGATCGCGACGATCTTCTTCAGCCGGCTCGCGCGCACGTTGTTGTAAAAGCCCTCGGCCACCATCAGAGCTCCCTTGACGTTGACGGCCATGATGGTGTCGAACAGCGGATAGCGCAGCTTGCCGAATCTCTGGGTGGACCAGTCACCCGGACAAGACTCGTCCTCGGGCGCGCACGCGCCGCGGTCGTTGTAAACGCCGGCATTGTCGATCAGCACGTCGATGGGAACGTCGGCGAGCTTCGCGGCGAGGCGATGCACCTCCTCGATGCGAGTGACGTCCAGGCTCTCGATGCGCACGTTCTTGAACTGCGCCGCCAGCCCCGTGAGTGCCTGGGGAGGCTGCGCTCGGCGATGCGTGGCGATCACCGTCCAACCGCGAGCCGCGTATTGTCGGGCGAACTCCAGGCCGATACCCGAATTCGCCCCCGTGATGAACACCGTTTGGGCGCCGGCGGCCCCCGTCAGGCCGGCCGAAGCGGCGGCGAACATCGCGATCAGCGCTTGACGCGCAAGGCTCATGCTCATGTCTGCGGCAGCTCGAACACCCAGACAGCGCCGCCATGATCCGGTGGATTCTGGATCTCGGGCACGAGCACGGGATAGGTTTCCGTGAGTGAGGTCCCACCGCCGACGACCACCGCCACGTACTGCTTGCCGTTGACGCTGTAACTGATTGGGCACGTGGTGGGAATGTCGTTCATGCGCACCTTCCAGAGCGGTGCGCCGCTCGCGGCGTCATACGCTTTGAAAAAGCGATCGAGAGCCCCCGCAAAGACGACACCGCCGGCAGTTGCGAGCACGCCGGTCGTCTGCGGAGCCCGCTGCCGATCGATCCAGAGAACTTGACGGGTCTGGAGGTTGAAGGCTTCGAGGCGTCCCAGCTTGCCGTCGCTATCCGGACGCAGGCGAATCGACCAGTTGACACCGGAGGACAGATTGCCGCGCTCACCGGGTGGCGCGGGAATCAGATCCATGCAGGACTCGTTCATCGGCACGATCAGTATCTGAGTCGCTGCGTCGTAGGAGGTCGCGATCCAGTTGCGCCCGCCGCCGGGATGCGGACAGATGGTGTGCGGCTTGCCGTCGCCCACCACGACTGCGGGATTGATGGTCTTGTCGCCTGTCACCGGATCGATGCTGGAGACGACGTTCTGAATGCCGAGATCCTTGAAGAACGCGTACTTGCCGCTGGCGGCGTCCATCGCTTCGTAGATGCCCATCTTGCCCGACGTGACGACGAGCTTGCGCTGCGTACCGTTCACACGCAGTTGAATCAACTGCTGCTCGAAGGCCCAGTCGAGATCCCACTGATCATTGTGCAGATGCTGGAAATGCCACTTGAGCCTTCCGGATTGAGGGTCGATGGCGAGTGTTGAGTCGGTGTAGAGCGCATCGTTCGTGATACCCGGCCGGTTGACGGGATGCAGCAGCGGACCTGTGTCATAGGTCTGGCCGACCCCGAAGTAGGCGAGCTTCAGCGCCGGGTCATAGCTGCCCGCCGTCCATACGGAGCCGCCGCTGCGCTGCTCGTAAGGCACACCGTTCCAGCTGTTGCCGCCCGGCTCACCGGGGTGTGGAATCGTGCTGAAGCGCCAGGCCGGCCGGCCGCTCTCCACGTCAAGCGCCACGATGGCTCCGCCGCCCGGAACCTGGCCGACCACACCCAGCATGACTTTGTGATCGGCCACGAGCGGGCCGCCGGTGACCTGCCAGCCCTTGCGATAATCGGCGACCGGCGCATCCCAGATGACGGTGCCCGTCTTCACATCGAGGGCCACCAGGTGATCATCGGAGGTGGGCACGAGCAGTTTTTCTTCATAGAGAGCCAGATTGCGCTTGACGCTGTGACGCGCATCCATAGGCAGCGCGCGCGAGTACTGCCACAACAGATCGCCCGTCGCGGCGTTGAGCGCTTGCACCTTGTCACCGAAGCTGAAGACGAACAGCGCACCGTCGTGCTCGAGCGGCGTCGCCTCGTTCTGTCCGCTGGGCAGTGACCACACCCACGCGACGCGCAATCCCGCCACGTTGTGCGCATTGATCTGCGTGAGTGGGCTGAACCCGTGATCGTCGTAGGTGCGGCGCCAGAGGAGCCAGTCGGCTGCGGGAGGACTGCGCAGCATTTCATCCGTCACCGGCGTGAACTGGTCGAGTGGATTCGCAAGCGTCACCGGAGTCATGGGCGGGGCAAGGGGGGATAGCGGCATGAAGGGCGCCCGCGGGGCAACCGGGCTGCGCGGCAAGCTGAGGCTGGCGAGCAGACTCGTGTCGGAAGGCAATTCGGCATCGCTGTGCGCGCCACCGTTCACCTGGATCAGATACGCGACGAGCTGTGCGGTCGTTTCCGCGCTCAGAGAGCCCGCGGCGGCCGGCGGCATGCGCGCACGCACGAACGTGAAGAGCACGTCGGCGGTTTTGCCACCCCAGTTCTGACTGAAGGTGTTGCCGTTGAGTGCGCTCGCGAACTCACTGCCGCTCAGGTTCTGGCCGTGGCAGCTCGCACAGACCTTTGCGTAGGCGGTC
>Ga0335085_10002403_pt1 | contig 35130 bp, 29 predicted proteins | sample Lox_Sample_45_FD_206712 | JGI IMG/M metagenome (GOLD analysis project Ga0335085, IMG submission 206712) | Soil microbial communities from Loxahatchee National Wildlife Refuge, Florida, United States - Lox_Sample_4.5 | ecosystem: Environmental > Terrestrial > Soil > Wetlands | place: USA... | reverse complement strand
TCATCACGCCTATGACGAGACGACGCTCGGCCGCCTCGCCGCGGAAGCCGCGGCTGCAAAGGCCCGGCTCGTCACCACGGAGAAGGACTTCGTGCGCGTGCCCGAGGGATTTCGCGCATCCGTCGCCACGCTCCCGATCGAAGTCGACTGGGCGGATGCGCGCGCGCTCGAGACGCTCATAACGCCGATCGCGCAGGGGGCATCGGGTCATGGCTGACCAACGCAGCCCCGGGCGACGCCTGCGCGATCTCGCGGAGGGGATCGGCGCCCTCCTCATATTCGGCTTCTTCCGCCTGCTCCCGATCCGCTGGGCCTCCGGGCTGGGCGGGTTCCTCGCACGCAATTTCGGACCTCGCCTCGGCACCTCCAAACGGGCCGATCTCAACCTGCAGATGGCGATGCCCGAGCTCGACGCGGCGGCGCGGCAGCGCATCATCCGCGGCATGTGGGACAATCTCGGCCGGGTCGGCGCGGAATATCCGCACGTCAGCAAGATCGACATCTTCGCCCCCAAGGGACGCGTCGAGGTCCTGGGCGTGGAGAAGATCCTTGCGCAGCGGGGATTGGAGCGGCGCTACATCTTCTTTTCCGGGCATTTCGGCAATTGGGAGATCGCGCTGCTGACTTGCCCGCAGGCGGGCTTCGAGACCGTCGGCGTCTATCGCGCCCCCAACAATCCCTGGTTCGAGCGTCTCATCAACCGCGCGCGCCGCACGCCCCGTCTCGAGATGATACCGAAGGGCGCCGCGGCCTCGCGCCGGCTGCTCTCCGCGCTCAACAGGGGAAGCCAGCTCTGCATCCTCGTCGACCAGAAGATGAACGACGGAATTCCCGTGCCGTTCTTCGGCCGCCCCGCGATGACGGCGCCGGCGCTCGCGCGGCTCGCGCTGCGCTTCGACTGCATCGTCGTGCCCGTGCGGGTCGAGCGCCTCCCGAAGGTGCGGTTCCGCGTGATCGCGGATCCGCCCATCGCCTATGAGCGCACGGGCGACATCGAGCGCGACACGCTCGCGCTCATGACCAAGGTCAACGAGGCGCTCGAGGGCTGGATTCGCGCCAAGCCCGATCACTGGTTCTGGCTGCACCGGCGCTGGTCGGACTGACTTCTACTCCTTGGGCATCGGTCCCGCCGCGCGCTCGGGATCGAGGGCGACGCCGTACCAGTTGAGTCCCCAGTGCAGGTTCGGACCGGTCGTCCTGCCGGTCATGCCGAGCTCGCCGATTTCCTCGCCCTGGCGGACGCTCTGCCCGAGCTTCACCGCGAGCTTCTGAAGGTGCACGTAGACGCTGTTGAGCCCGTAGCCGTGATCGATGATGACGGTGCCGCCTGTAAAGTATAGATCGGGCTCGACGAGAACGATGGTGCCGCCAGCGGCGGCCCGCACGGGAGTGCCCGCCGGCGCCGCCACGTCGACGCCGAGATGCGGCGCGCGCGGCGAGCCGTTGAGGATGCGCTGACTGCCGTAGATGCCCGTGATGGTGCCCGTCACCGGCCACATCAGCGGCTCCTCGAAGAACGCGAGATCGGCGCTCTTGGCGCGCGCGGCGCCGATCAGCGCCGCTTCCCGCTTGATGCGCTCGAGCGTCGCGGCATCCGGCGTCACCATCGCCTCCGGCAAGCCCTTTATGCTCTGGATGTCGTAGCTGCGCTTGGCGACGGCGAGGTCGCGCTCGTCCCTGCGCCCGTCCGGATACGTCGCCACGAGCCGCGCTTGCTCGGGGGCATCGCGGCCGAAGCCGAAGATGAAGTGACCGTCGGCGGCGACGCGGACTGCATGCCCGTCGAGCTCGATCTTGGTTCCCGGCGGGACGACGCCGCGGACGAGACCGCCCTGCTCGATACCGCCGCTGAGCGAGAGGTCTTCTGCCGCCCAGACGGCCAGCGAGAGCATGCAAGCAATCGCCGCCGCCAGGGCGACGCAAAGCCGCCTCACAGCAGGCTTCCTTGGCCGCCGTCGCCGGATTTCCCGCCCCGCGGTTTCCGCCGCATCGCGCCGTCGGCGATCGCCGTCACTTTCCCGTCGTGGAATTCGAGCGTGAGCGCCATGCCGTGCGCGACCGCGCCCGCGGAAACAACGGGCTTGCCGTCTGGTCCCCAGACCAGCGCGTAGCCGCGCGCGAGGATGTTCTGCAAGGCCTGACGATTGCTTTCCAAGCGGCCGGCCAAACCCTTGAGGCGCTCGGCCTCGCGCTCGAGCGCGCGATGCATGCCGCTCCGGAGCCGGTCCGGCAATGCATTGAGCTTGTTCCGGGCCTGCGCGATCAGCGCGCGCATCGCCTCGGCGCTGAGCCGGTTGGCCGATGCCGCGAGCCGTTGCTGCTGCAAACGGACGAACTGGCCGAGGCCGTTGGCGAGCCGATCGGCCCAGTCATCGAGGCGCTGATTCGCGGTCTCCAGGACTGAGCGCGGATCGGGAAGGCCGCGCGCCAAGCCCTCGACCCGCAGACGCCGCTCGTCGAGGAGGCGTACCAGCGCCGTGACCGTCCGCCCCCCGAGCTCGCTCACTTCTGCCAGCAGGTCGAGCCGCACCGGCACCGCCATCTCCGCCGCGGCCGTCGGCGTCGGCGCGCGGCGGTCGCTCGCGTAGTCGATGAGCGTGGTGTCGGTCTCGTGGCCCACCGCGGAGATGAGGGGGATCGCGGAGGCCGCGGCGGCGCGCACCACGATCTCCTCGTTGAAGGCCATGAGGTCCTCGAGGCTCCCGCCGCCGCGCGCGACGATCAGGAGATCGGGCCGCGGCACCGGGCCGCCGGGCTTCAGGCGGTTGAACCCCTCGATCGCTGCCGCAACCTGCTCCGCCGCGCCTTCGCCTTGCACCGCCACGGGCCAGAGCAGCACGCGGCGCGGGAAGCGATCCTCCAGGCGATGCAGGATGTCGCGGATGACCGCGCCCGTCGGCGACGTCACCACGCCGATCACCTCCGGGAGATAAGGGAGCGGCTTCTTCCGCGACTCGTCGAAGAGGCCCTCGGCCGCGAGCCGCTTCCGCCGCTCCTCCAGCATCTTCAGGAGAGCGCCCACGCCCGCGAGCTCCATGCTCTCGACGATGAGCTGATACTTCGAGCGGCCGGGATAGGTGGTGATGCGGCCCGTGCAGACCACCTCCATGCCGTCCTCGGGCTTGAGACTCTGCCGCTGCGCGAGCGTGCGCCAGATCACGGCATCGAGCACGGCATCGGCGTCCTTGAGCGAGAGGTAGCAGTGGCCAGACGCCACGCGCTTGAAGCCGGAGACCTCGCCGCGCACCCGCACGTAGGAGAAGCCTTGCTCGAGGTTGCGTTTGACCGCGGCCGAGAGCTCGCTGACCGTGTATTCCGGCAGGTTGAGGCGCGGCGCGTCGGTGGGCGGGGTTTGCGTCATCGCGCGCTATGATACAAGACCGGGAGCGAGGCGAGAACCGGGAGGGCGTTTCCGATGCGGGTTCTGGTGATCGGATCGGGCGGCCGCGAGCACGCGCTCTGCTGGGCGATCTCGGCCTCGCCGCTCTGCGACCGGCTCTATGCCGCGCCCGGCAATCCCGGGATCGCGGAGCTCGCGACTTGCGCGCCGATCGGCGTCATGGAATTCGGCCGGCTCCTCGCCTTCATCAAGGCGGAGGGAATCGACTTCGTGGTAGTGGGACCGGAGGCGCCGCTCGTTGCCGGCCTCGTCGACCGGCTCGATGCTCAGGGGATCGCCGCCTTCGGGCCGAGCGCCGCCGCCGCGGCACTCGAAGGCTCCAAGGGCTTCACCAAGGATCTCTGCGCCAAATACGGCATTCCCACCGCCGCCTATCGCCGCTTCTCCGAGGCCGATGCCGCGAAGGACTATGTGCGGACGAAAGGCGCGCCCATCGTGGTCAAGGCGGATGGGCTTGCCGCGGGCAAGGGCGTCACCGTCGCGGCCTCCATCGAGGAAGCGCTCGCCGCCGTCGAGGAGGCCCTGGTCGGGCACCGCTTCGGCAAGGCCGGCGCCGAGGTCGTGATCGAGGAGTTCCTCGAGGGCGAGGAAGCGAGCGTCTTCGCTCTGGTCGACGGCCGGCACAGCCTGCTGCTGGCCTCGGCACAGGACCACAAGCGCGTCGGCGACGGCGACACCGGGCCCAACACCGGCGGCATGGGCGCCTATTCGCCGGCACCCTGCGTCACGCCGGAGATCGAGATGCGGGTCCGGCGCGAGATCATCGAGCCCACTGTGAAGGCGATGGCCGAGGAGGGCCGTCCCTTCAAGGGAGTGCTCTACGCGGGGCTGATGCTGACGAAGGCGGGCCCGATGCTCATCGAGTACAACGTCCGCTTCGGCGATCCCGAATGCCAGGTGCTGATGCCGCGTCTCAAAAGCGACATCCTGCCGGCGCTCTTAGCGGCGCGCGACGGCGTCCTCGACGACTTCGACTTGCGCTGGAACGAGGAGGCCGCGGTCTGCGTCGTGCTCGCGGCGGAGGGCTACCCCGGCGAGCCGCGCAAGGGCACGGAGATCCGCGGCCTCGACCGCGCCGCCGCGGACGATCCCGCCGTCACGATCTTCCACGCCGGCACGAAGCGCGAAGGCGACCGGCTCCTCGCCGACGGCGGACGCGTCCTCAACGTCGTCGCGCTCGGCAAGGATGTGGCGGAGGCGCAGCGTCGCGCCTACGCCGCCGTCGACCGCATCGACTGGCCGCAAGGCTTCTGCCGCCGCGACATCGGCTGGCGGGCGATCGCGAGAAGCTCGTCCTAGCTCCTCCCCCTCGAGGGGTGAGGGGCGCGTGTGTCTCGCATCCGTCAGGATCCCGGATGAGTCCGCTCTAACGCCGCTCTCCGAAGAATCGCTTCAGCAGCGCGCTCGCGCGCTCCGCGTCGATGCCGCCGTAGACCTCCGGCCGATGATGGCAGGTCTTCTGCGCGAAGATGCGGGGGCCGTGCTCGACGCCGCCGCCCTTGGGATCGGCGGCGCCGAAATAGAGCCTACGGATGCGCGCGAAGGAGATCGCGGCGGCACACATCGGGCAGGGTTCGAGCGTCACGTAGATGTCGCACTCGGGAAGCCGCGGCGCGCCCACGCGCGCGGCGGCGGCGCGCAGCGCCAGCATCTCCGCATGCGCCGTCGGGTCGCTGAGCTCCTCCGTGCGGTTGCCGGCGGCGGCAAAGACGGTGCCGGTCGCGGCCTCCACCACGACCGCGCCGATGGGAACTTCCTCGCGCAGTCCCGCGCGCTCCGCTTCCTTGAGCGCGAGCGTCATGAATGAGGGTTTGCGGGAGGCGGACACGGGCGTTAATTCCTGCGGAGTTGCGGCGATTCCGCGCGAAGCCTAGAGTGCGCGGCGTCAGGAAACGGTTCAGCATGGCACAACCCGTCATCGGCCTCACCCTCGATTCGGAGCCCCCCGGCGGCTATTCCAAGCTGCCCTGGTACGCGCTCCGCCAGAACTACTGCTCGGCGGTCGCGCGGGCGGGCGGGCTCCCGATTCTGCTGCCGCACGAGCCGGAGCAGGCGCAAGCCTATCTCCGCCTCATCGACGGCCTCGTGGTCACCGGCGGCGCCTTCGACGTGGACCCCACGCTCTTCGGCGCCGGCGATCGTCACCCCACGGTCAAGACCAAGGAGCAGCGAACGGAGTTCGAGCTCGCGATCACGCGGCTTGCGGTCAAGGCCGACATGCCCGTGCTCGGCATCTGCGGGGGACAGCAGCTCCTCAACGTCGCCTTCGGCGGCACGCTCATCCAGCACATCCCCGACGAGGTTCCCGGCGCGCTCGCGCACGAGCAGAAGAACCCACGCACCGAGCCCGGCCATACGGTGCACCTCGCAGAGGGCACGAGGCTCCGGGAGATCGCGGGTGCGGGCGAGATTCCCGTCAACAGCGCCCATCATCAGGCCGTGAAGGCGCCCGGTCCCGGCCTCCTCGTCGACGCGACCGCGCCCGACGGCGTCATCGAGGGCATCGAGGATCCGCGCCGGCGCTTCTGCATCGGCGTGCAGTGGCATCCCGAATATGGCATCAGCGAGGCCGACAACCGCCTCTTCGCCGCCTTCATCGCCGCGGCGCGGCGCTGACCCCTTGATCGAGAGCGCCCCGCAAAAGGGCGAGCGCGTCGCCAAGCTGATGGCGCGCGCGGGACTCTGCTCCCGCCGCGAGGCCGAGCGCTGGATCGCCGAGGGCCGCGTGAGCCTCGACGGCAAGGTGCTGGCGAGCCCTGGGGTGGTCGCGACCGAGGAGAGCGATCTCCGCGTCGACGGCAAGCCGCTGCCTCAGCGCGAGCCCCCGCGGCTCTGGCGCTACCACAAGCCCGCGGGCCTCGTGACGACGCACCGCGACGAGAAGGGCCGCCCGACGGTCTTCGAGCGCCTGCCGCCGGAGCTGCCCCGGGTGGTCTCGGTGGGCCGCCTCGACCTCACCTCCGAAGGCCTGCTGCTGCTCACCAACGACGGCGGTCTCGCCCGCGAGCTCGAGCTTCCCGCACGCGGCTGGATCAGGCGCTATCGCGTGCGCGTGCATGGCGCGGTCGATGCCGCGGCGCTCGGCGCGCTCGAGCAGGGCATCGCCCTCGACGGCGTCTCCTACGGCCCGATCCGCGCGAGCCTCGAGCGTCAGCAAGGAAGCAACGCCTGGCTCGTCGTCGGGCTGCAGGAGGGCAAGAACCGCGAGATCCGCAAGGTGATGGCGCATCTGGGACTCGACGTGACGCGGCTCATCCGCATCGCTTACGGCCCCTTCCAGCTCGGCCATCTCGCGCGCGGGGCGGTCGAGGAGGTGCCGCGCCGCGTGCTCCGCGAGCAGCTCGGCGCCGTCATATGGAAGAAGGCCCGTGCGGATCGTCGCGGGTAAGCACCGCGGCCGCAAGCTCGCGGCGCCGCCCGGCGCCTCCGTCCGCCCGACCTCCGAGCGCGCGCGCGAGGCGCTCTTCAACATCCTCGCGCATGGCCGCTTCGGACCGCGGCCGATCTTCGAGGACGCGCGCGTTCTCGACGCCTTCGCGGGCACCGGCGCCTTCGGCCTCGAGGCGCTCTCGCGCGGCGCGCGCTTCGCGACCTTCATCGAGAAGGACCGCGCGGCCCGTGACGCGCTCGCCGCCAACGTGAAGGCGCTCGGCGAGGCAAGCCGCTGCCGCATCCTCGCCGCCGACGCCGCCGCGCCGCCTCGCGGCGATGGTCCCTACGACCTCGCCTTCCTCGATCCGCCCTATCGCAGCGATCTCGCCGCCCCCGCGCTCGCTGCGCTCGCCGCCGGCGGCTGGCTCGCGCCTGGCGCACTCGTGGTCGTGGAAACGGCCGCGCGGTCGGAGCTCTCGCTTCCCGAGGGTTTCGAGCTGCTGGAGGAGCGGCGTTACGGAGCGGGGCGGCTCGTCTTCTTGCGTGCGCCGGCATAAGACCGAAATCGCTTGGTTTTGAAACCCACTCTTCGTCATGGCCGGGATAAGCCCGGCCATGACGACAAGAAAGCACGAGGAAAGCAAAGAGAGCAGCGCGGATCGCGCGGTCCGACGTGCACTCTAACGCCGCCCGAAGAGCTTCTCGATGTCCGCGAGCTTCAGCTCAACGTAGGTGGGGCGGCCGTGATTGCATTGGCCGCTGTGCGGGGTCGCTTCCATCTGGCGCAGCAGCGCGTCCATCTCCGCCTGGGTGAGGCGCCTTCCCGCGCGCACGCTGCCGTGGCAGGCGAGCGTGCCGCAGAACTCCTCGAGCCGCTCCTTGAGCGAGAAGGCGTCGCCGAGCTCGGCGAGCTCGTCGGCGAGGTCGCGCACCAGGCCCTGCACGTCGATCTCGCCGAGAAGCGCCGGCGCCTCGCGCACCGCAACGGCGCCGGGCCCGAAGGGCTCCAGCACCAGGCCCAGCTCCGCAAGCTCGGTCGCGCGCTGCGCGAGCCGGGCCACCGCCGGCTCCTCGAGCTCCACGATCTCCGGGATCAGCAGGAGCTGGCGCGCGACGCCGCTCGCGGCCATCGCCTCCTTCATGCGCTCGTAGACGAGACGCTCGTGGGCGGCGTGCTGGTCGACGATGACGATCCCGTCCGCGGTCTGCGCGACGATGTAGGTCCCATGGAGCTGCGCCCGCGCGGCACCGAGGGGGTTGAGGTTGGGCTCGGCCTCCGGCGGAGGCTCCGCGGGCGGCGCCATCGGGCGCTCGAAGCCGGCGCCGAGATCGCGGCCGAGCGGCGCCTGATAGGCCGCAGAAGCCTCGGCGAGCGCTCGCGGCACCGTGCTCGGCGGCGGGGAATAGAAGCGGTCGTAGCGTGGCGGCGCGCTCGCGGGATGGAGCGCAGCGACCGCCGCTTCCGCGACGGTGGTGGCGGCGCGATGGCCGGCGGCCGAAAGCGCATGCTTCAAGGCACCTACGATGAGGCCGCGCACGAGGGCCGCGTCGCGGAAGCGCACCTCGGCCTTGGCGGGATGCACGTTCACGTCCACCTCGCTCCCCGGTAGGTCGAGGAACAACACCACCATGGGGTGGCGGTCGCGCGCGAGGAAATCCTGATAGGCGCCGCGCACCGCGCCCAGCAGCAGCTTGTCGCGCACGGGCCGTCCGTTGACGAAGAGATATTGATCGCGCGCGGTCGCGCGGTTGAGCGTCGGCAGGCCGATGAGACCGGTGAGCCGCACCCCCTCGCGCTCCGCGTCGATCGGCAACGCGTTGTCCGCGAAGCTGCGGCCGAGGACGGCCGCGAGCCGCTCGCGCCGCGCCCGGTGCGCGTCGCCGCCCGCGAGATCGGCCGCAAGCGCGGGCAGGCGGAGGAGCGCGCGTCCGTCCTCCGCAATGACGGTGAAGGCGATCTCCGGATGCGCCATCGCCAGGCGCTCGACCGCATCGACCGCCTGATCCCGCTCCGCGCGCGGCGTCTTCAGGAATTTGAGCCGGGCGGGCGTCGCGTAGAAGAGATCGCGCACCTCGACGCGCGTACCCCCGGGATGCGCCGCGGGCCTGACCGGCCCTTTGGCCCCGGCCTCGACTTCGATCGACCAGGCCTCGGCGGCGCCGCGCGCGCGGCTCACGAGCGAGAGGCGGCTCACCGCGCCGATCGAGGGCAAAGCCTCGCCGCGGAACCCGAGCCAGCGGATGTCCAGAAGATCGTCCTCGGGGAGCTTCGAGGTGCAGTGGCGCTCGACCGCGAGGGAGAGCTCCTCGGCGCTCATGCCGGCGCCGTCGTCGCTCACGACGATGAGGCTCTGGCCGCCGTCGTGCAGCACCACCTCGATCCGGCCAGCGCCGGCGTCGATCGCGTTCTCGACGAGCTCCTTGACGGCGGCCGCCGGCCGCTCCACCACCTCGCCGGCGGCGATGCGGTTGACCAGGACCGGCGGCAGCTGGCGGAGGGTCATGCCGGCAATTTTACGCCGTTCCCGCCCATTTCGCGAAGGTGGCGGCGCGCCAGCACCTTCCCCTGCTCGACCGCGGGCTGGCCGAAGGCCGGGACTCCCAGCAAATCGGCGGCAATCAGCGTCTCCAGGATGAAATGCATGAACAGCGCGCCAAGGCGCTCCTCGTCGAGCCGCTCGAGCCGGATCACCCGAGTCGGCCGCCCCCGCTGCATCAGCGACTCCGCCGTCGCCCGCTGCTCTGCCTCCAGGAGATCGCCCATGGTCCGGCCTGCGAGGTAATCGAGCGCCTCCGAGCCGAGATCGGGCATGCGAAAGCCCTGTCCGAGACGGTCGAGCACGACGAGCGTGAACATCTTGTCCGCCGGACCGTCGAGGTAGAGCTGGAGCTGGCTGTGCTGGTCGACGGTGCCGAGCGCGCGAATCGGCGTCGTGCCCTTGCCGTCCTTGCCGAGACTCTCGGCCCAGAGCTGACGATACCAGAGGCCGAAACTCGCCAGACCGTCCGCATAGGGCATCAGCACGGAGGTGCGCAGGCCCCGGAGCTCCGCGAGCCCGACACCGAGCGCCGCGCCGAGCGCCGGCGCCGCGGCGCGCGCGCCCTCGGCATTGAGCGTCGCCTCGAGCGCGCCCTCGGCGCCGCGGCGCAGAGCGGCCGCATCGAGCCCTGCGATCATCGCGGGAAGCATGCCCACATTGGAGAGGACGGAGAACCGGCCGCCGACATCGGGATGATGCTCGAGAATTCGCATCGCCGATTTCTCCGCGAGCGCGCGGAGCGGGTTCGCGGAGGGCTCGGTGAGAACGAGGCAATGATTGCCGAGCGCGGCGCGGCCGACGCTCCTCCCGAGCGCATCGAGGATCAGCACGAACTGCGTCAGCGTCTCCGGCGTGCCGCCCGATTTCGAGATCGCGATCACACCCGTGCGCGAGAAGTCGATCGCCTCGCGCAGCGCCGCGAAGGTCAGGGGATCGATATTGTCGAGGAAGTGGAGCCGCGGCGTTCCCCTGGGCGGCCCGAAGCCGCGATCGGCCAGAGCGTAGACCGTCTGGCCGCCGAGGCTCGAGCCGCCGGTGCCTAGGATCAGCACGTGCTCGAAGCGGCCGAACTCCTCGGCGACCGGCGCGAGCGCTGCCAGATCGTCTCGGCGCGCGGGTATCGACAGCAGAGGCTCGGAGCCTTCCGCATGCTTCCCGCGGAGCCGCTCGAGGGGCGGGTCCGCCCGCTTCAGCATCGCCGCGACCTCGCCGGCGCCCAGACCGAGCGCGCCGACCCGATCCAGCAGGCAACCGGATATGTCCTGACGATAGAGCATGGGGATCCGCCGGAGTTCGTGGAGCGCCGCCGCGGCCCGATCTTGGCACGAGTCCGCCGCGGATTCGAGCCGCGGGTCAGCCTCCGTCCGGAGGCAGGTCCTGCGCGCCCGGAAGCGAAGGGGGATTGCCGACGACGACGATGCGGAGCCTCTGCGGATCGAGGAGGCGGCGCGCGACGCGCCGCACGTCCTCGAGCGTGACCTTCTGCAGGAGCTCCGCCCGGCGCGTCATGTAGTCGATGCCGAGATTCTCGACTTGCATCGAGACCAGGAGCGAGGCCAGGCGGCTCGTGGAATCGTAGCCGGCGGCGAATGAGCCGATGGTATAGCTCTTCGCCGCGGCGAGCTCGGCCTCGGTCGGACCTTCCTCGCGCATGCGTTGCCATTCCGTGCGGACGAGGTCGATCGCCTCGGCGACGCGGTCGTTTCGGGTCGCCACGCGCCCCACGATCAAGCCTGCATGGCGCAGGGGATCGAGCTCGCTGTAGACGCTGTAGGCGAGGCCGCGCTTGTCGCGGACCGCCGCCGTGAGCCGCGAGTTGAGGCCGGAGCCGCCGAGTATCTCGTTCATCAGCGCCGCCGCGTACCAATCGGGATCGTCGCGCTTCAAGCCGCGCTCGCCGAAGATGACGGCGCTTTGCGGCACCGGGACCTTGACGAGGTAGAGGGCGCCTGCGTCGACCGCTGCCGTATCCGCGACGCCGCCGGGGGCGGAGTTCGCGGGCAGGTCCCCGAAGGTGCGGTCGAGCAGGGCGCGAAGCCGCTCCGGCGTCACGTCGCCGACGACGCCGATCTTGAGACGGTCGCGCGCGAAGCGCTCGCTCACGAAGCGCCGCAGATCGGCGGCGTCGATGCTCGCGAGCGAGGCGAGCGTGCCGCGGCTGCGGCGGCCATAGGCATGATCGGGAAAGGCGGTGCGCCAGAAGATGCGGCTGCCGATCGTGCCGGGATCCTGCAGGGCCTCCTGCAGGTCCGAGACGATCTCCCCGCGGACGCGCTCGACCGCCTCGGCGTCGAAGCGCGGCCGCGTCAGCGCGAGATGCAGCAGATCGAACGCCGCGTCCGCATTGGCCGAGAGAGTGCGCATGGAGCCCGCGGTCGAGTCCAGGTAGGCGCCGAATTCGAGCCGGATCGAGAGCTCCTCGAGCCGCGCCTTGTAGGCCTCGCTGTCGAGATCGCCCGCGCCCTCGTCGAGCAGGCTCACTGCGAAATTGGCGAGCCCCTCCTTGCCCTTGGGGTCGAGGGCGGCGCCGCTCCCGAAGGAGAACCCGATGGCGATGAGCGGCAGGCTGTGATCCTCGATGAGCCAGGCCTCGATCCCGCTCGAGCTCTTGACGGAGGTGACGGTGCCGGCGGTCGCGGGCAAGGCGCCCAGGACGAGCGCCGCCAGCGGGATCAGGGCCGCGAGGATCGAGCGCAGACAGGCCTTGGGGCTCACGAGCGTTTCTCCGGCAGAAGCACCGCCGTGACGGCGGTGTCGTCCTTGATCATGTCGCGCGCGAGCTTGAGCAGCTCCTCGGGGGTGACGGTGCCGATGCGATCGGGCCAGGCCTCGACCTCCGCGAGGCTGCGCCCGGAGGCGAGCGAGGAGCCGATGATGCGCGCCGGCGCCATCAGACTGTCGCGGTCATAGATTGCCCCCTCCTGGAGCCGGCGCTTCACCCGCGTCACCTCCTCGGCCGGTGCGCCGTCGCGCAGGAAAACCGCGACCTCGGCCGTGACGGCGGCTTCCACCGTCGCGATGTCGACGCCCTCGCGCGGCTCGGCATAGATCGTGAACGAGCCGACCCCGCGCTCGGCCGAATAGCCGACGCCGACCGACGTTGCGAGCTTCTTGCCGAGGATGAGGCGCTTATAGAGGCGGGAGCTCTCGCCGCCGCCCAGAAGCTCCGCCAGGACGGTCGCGATGTCCGCCGGCCGCCCTCCCTGCTCGATGAAGCTGGGCGCGAGATAACTGCGGCTCCAGTAGGGATTCGCGGCGCGCGGGCTCGTCATCTCGAGACGCGTCGCCGCGACCTTCGGCGGCTCCGTCAGCACCAAATGCTCCGGAACCGGCTTCGCGGGGATGGGTCCGTAGTATTTTTCCGCGAGCGCGCGCACGCGGTCCACCGTGACGTCGCCGGATATCACGACCACCGCGTTGTTGGGCGCGTACCAGGCCTGATAGAAGCTCCGCGCGTCGTCCGCGGTGAGGCCGCGCATCTCGTGCTGCCAGCCGATCGTCGGCAAGCGGTAATGAGTGTTGAGGAAGAGCACGGCTTCGAGCTGCTCGGAAAGCAGGGCGGAAGGCACGTTGTCGATCCGCGTCCGGCGCTCCTCGATGATGACCTCGCGCTCGGTCTTGACCTGCTCCTCCGTGATGAGGAGATCGTGCATGCGCTCGGCCTCGAGCCGCATCACGAGCTCGAGCCGGTCGGCGGCGACGGTCTCGTAATAGGCGGTGTAGTCCTCGGTCGTAAAGGCGTTGTCGCGCCCGCCGTTCTCGCCGACGGTGCGCGAGAAGGCCCCCGGCAGCGTCGCCTTGCTGCCGCGGAACATCAGATGCTCGACGAAATGCGCGATCCCCGATTTGCCCGGCGGCTCGTCCGCCGCGCCGGCCTTGTACCAGACCATCTGCGCGACCGCGGGCGTGCGGTGAGACTGCACGACCACGACCTGCAAGCCGTTCCCGAGCGTGAAGCTCTCGGCGTTGAATTGACCCGCTTCGGCCGGCGACGCGGCGGCTAGCAGCACCGCGATCGATAGCGGGCCAAGAGCGCGCAATGGATCTCCGGGCTCAGAACAAGTTGAAGATGGAGGTGCTCTTCTTACGCTCGATGGTGGGCGCCTGCTGGTCCGACGGAGCGGCGACCGTCGCATCCGGCGCCGCGGGCTTGCCGTTGGCTTGCGCCGTCTTGAGGCGCTCGGCCTCCTTCGCGGGATCGATCACCTGATTGCTGGGAGGCGGGCCCGAGCTCTGCCAAAACAGCAGCTTGTCGACGAAGCCCTTCTCGTCCGTAGGCGAGCCCGAGGCCTCGTCGGTGACGCGCTGGCGAATGGCGGGGTCGACGCTGCCGGCGCCGGCCTCGCGAAGGAGCGCGCCCTCGCCCGGGCTGCGCTCGCCGGCCGCAGGGGGCAGGGACGCTTGCTGGTCGCCCGAGCGGAAAACAGCGTTCCGCGCCGCATCGGAAGCGGAAACCTCTTGCGTCGGCGGCGCGCCCGGCTTGGGCGGGCGCAGCGTGAATTCCGGCGGGATCGCCAAGGGGGCACGCGAGACCACCGCGAATTCGTCGGGGACGACGCGCTCCATGCCGAGCGCGCGTTTAACGTCGGTGCAGCCGCCGAGCGACACCATCAGCGCCGCGCCGGCCAGGATCGCTCCCGCAAGACGTGTAGCCAAATTCACCTCGCCTGCCCTTGCCCGCTCCTAATTACGGCTTTCACCCCGGCCGAGCAAGCCGTCTATGATCAGTAGCCCCACCCCGACCGTGATCGCGGAATCCGCGAGGTTGAACGCGGGGAAGTGCCATTCGCCCCAGTGGAAATCGAGGAAATCCGTGACGGCGCCGAAGCGCAGCCGGTCGATCACGTTTCCGACGGCCCCGCCGGCGATGAGCCCTATGGCCATCGCGATGAGGGTGCTCCTCGTCCGCCAGAGCCAGACCAGGAGCGCCACCACCACCGCGGCGGCGAGGATCGAGAAGATCGCGGCGCTGGCGGCCGAGTCTCCATTGAAGAGCCCGAAGCTGACCCCGCGGTTTCGCACCAGGACCAGATTGAAGACCGCGGCAAGCGGCTCCACGCCGTGGCGCGCGGGATCGGAGAAATAGCCGACGATCCAGCCCTTGCTGAGCTGGTCCGCGGCGACGACCGCAGCGAGCAGCAGGATGCCGAGGCCGCGGATCACGAGCTTGCGGCGGCGAGCGTCGCCACGGCATCCGCGCAGCGCCGGCAGAGGTCGGAGTGCCCGGATACGGTGCCGACCTCCGGGAGGACGCGCCAGCAACGCTGGCATTTCTCGCCGCGCGCGAGCTCGATGACGGCGCCGACCTCCGCCACATCCGGGAGCGAGAAGGCACCCGCAGGCGGCGGCGCAAACTCCACCGTTCCCTCCGAGGTGATGCAGAGTTCCGCGAGGTCGACGCCCTCGAGCGCCGCGCGGTAGCCCGCGGGCGCGTAGAGCCTCGCCGCGGCCTGGAGCCCGGAGCCGATCCGCTTCTGCGCCCGCTCGATCTCGAGCGCTCCCGTCACGACCCGCCGGAGGTCGCGCAGCTTCGCCCATTTCTCGCCGAGCGCGGGATCGCGCCAGGCTTGCGGCGCCTCGGGATAGGTCTCGAGATGGACGCTCACGCCATCGCCTTCGCCGTAGCGGGCGAGCCAGGCCTCCTCGGCGGTGAAGCAGAGCACCGGCGCGAGCCAGCGCGCGAGGCAATCGAAGACGCGATCGAGCACGGTGCGCGTCGCGCGGCGGCGCATCGAGTCCGGCCGGTCGCAGTAGAGCGCGTCCTTCCGGATGTCGAAGTAGAAGGCGGAGAGATCGATGGCGCAGAGATTGTGGAGCGCCGTGAACATGGTGTGAAAGGCATAGGCATCCACGCTCTCGCGCACGAGCGCGCCGGTCTCGGCGAGGCGATGCAGCACCCAGCGCTCGAGCTCCGGCATTTCGGCGGCCGCCACGCGCTCGCGCTCGGAGAAGCCCGCTAGCGCACCCAGCAGATAGCGGAGCGTGTTGCGCAGGCGGCGGTAGACGTCGCCTTGGTACTTGAGGATCTCGGGGCCGATGCGGAGGTCCTCGGAATAGTCGGACGCGACCACCCAGAGGCGGAGGATGTCGGCGCCGCTCCTCTCCACCACCTCCTGCGGCGAGACCACGTTCCCCAGCGACTTCGACATCTTGCGGCCCTGCTCGTCCAGCACGAAGCCGTGGGTGAGCACGGCGTCGTAGGGCGCGCGCCCGCGCGTGCCGCAGGATTCCAGCAGCGAGGAATGGAACCAGCCGCGATGCTGGTCGGAGCCCTCGAGATAGAGCGAGGCCGGCCATCTGAGATCGGGATTCCCCTCCAGCACGAAGGCGTGCGTGGAGCCGGACTCGAACCAGACGTCGAGGATGTCGTCGACGCGCCGGTATTTCGCGGGGTCGTAGCGGTTGCCGAGGAAGCGCGCGGGGTCCGCGGTGAACCAGACGTCGGCCCCCTCTTGCGCGACGGCATCGGCGACGCGGTCGATCACGGCCTGATCGCGGAGCGGCTCGCCGGTCTCCTTGCTCACGAAGACCGCGATCGGCACGCCCCAGGCGCGCTGGCGCGAGATGCACCAGTCGGGCCGGCTCTCGATCATCGAATAGAGCCGGTTGCGTCCCTGCGGCGGGACCCAGCGGGTCTCGTCGATCGCCTTGAGCGCCTTCTGCCGGAGGCCGTTCGCGGTCATGCTGATGAACCACTGCGGCGTGTTGCGGAAGATGAGCGGCGCCTTGGAGCGCCAGGAATGCGGATAGGAATGCGTGAGCTTGCCGCGCTGCAGGAGCCCGCCCGCGGCCTCGATCGCCGCGATCACCTTGTCGTTGGCGTCGCCGGGCTTGCCGTTCTGCCGATAGACGAGCGCGCCTGCGAAGAGCGGTACGTGCGGGAAGTAGCTGCCGTCACCGTCGACGGTCTGCGGCACCTCGAGCCCGTGCCTCTGCCCGAGCTCGAAGTCGTCGGCGCCGTGGCCGGGCGCGATGTGGACGAAGCCGGTGCCGTCGGTGTCCGTCACGAACTCGCCGGGGAAGAGCGGCACGTCGAAGTCGTAGCCGTGACCGCGCAGCGGATGCCGCGCAACCGCGCCGGCCAAATCCGACGCCTTAAGCTCCGCGACGGCCTCGGCTTCGAAGCCGATATCCGCCTCGACCGTCGCACGGCGCGCCTTCGCGACGACGAGCGTCTCCTCGAGCCGCGCGCGGCCGCCTTCCTTCACGGAGGTGACGCGCAGCACGACGTAATCGAACTCGGGCCCATAGGCGATCGCGCGATTGCCCGGGAGGGTCCAAGGCGTCGTGGTCCAGATGACGATCGCGGCGCCCGCGAGCGCCGGATGCGTCGCTTTGATCACGGGAAAGCGCGTCCAGACCGTCGTCGAGGTGTGATCGTGATACTCGATCTCCGCCTCCGCGAGCGCGGTCTGCTCGACCACCGACCACATCACGGGCTTGGCACCCTGATAGAGGCCGCCGTTCATCAGGAACTTGCCGATCTCGCGGACGATCTGCGCCTCGGACGCGAAGGCCATGGTGCTGTAGGGATGGCTCCAATCGCCCTCGACGCCGAGGCGCTTGAACTCCTCGCGCTGCACCTCGAGCCAATATTGGGCGAAGTCGCGGCACTCCTTGCGGAACTGGACGATCGGCACGTCGTCTTTGTTCCTCTTCTCGAGGCGGTACTTCTCCTCGATCTTCCATTCGATGGGCAAGCCGTGGCAGTCCCAGCCGGGCACGTAGTTGGCGTCCTTGCCGAGCTTCTGCTGCGCGCGGTTGATCACGTCCTTCAGGATCTTGTTGAGGGCGTGGCCGATGTGAAGGTTGCCGTTGGCGTAGGGCGGCCCGTCGTGGAGGATGAATTTCTCGCGGCCCTTGGCGGCGGCGCGCTGGCGCTCGAAGAGGCGCATCTTCTCCCAGCGCACCAGCAGCTGCGGCTCGCGCTTCGGCAGCTCGCCCTTCATCGGAAAGGACGTCTGCGGCAGAAACACGGTCGGTCGGTAGTCGGTCGCCATGGCTCGGTTCGGCTTCTGAGTTCAGGTCGGCGGCGCGGAAAATACCGCGCCGGAACAGGGCACGCGTGCGATCCCGGCCCTCAGGCGAGGGCCGGCGGGGTAATTCGTGCGCTGCGACCGAGGATTATCCGAGTCATGGCCGGGACCATAGGGAAGCCAGGCTTTGCCGTCAACCGACCCGCCGGGGCTCGGCCGCGAGGATCGCCCGTGCGCGTCCGGCATCGGCAGCGATCTGCGCCTTGAGCTCCTCGAGCTCCGAGAATTTGCGCTCGGGGCGAAGGTGCTCGACGAGCGCAACCCGCAGGTGCTTGCCGTAGAGGTCGCCCGCGAAGTCGAAGAGATGGGTCTCGAGGCGGAGATCGCTGCCGCCGACCGTGGGACGCGTGCCGAGATTGGCGACGCCGTCGCGCCAATCCGTCTCGCCCTCGATTGCGACGCGAACGGCATAGACGCCGCCCGCGGGCCGCAGGAAATCGCCAAGGGAGAGGTTCGCAGTCGGAAAGCCGATGGTGTGGCCGCGGCGGTCGCCGGTCTCGACCCGGCCCTCGATCTCGAAGGGCCGGCCCAGCAGCGCCGCGGCCTCGCGCGGACGGCCTTCAGCGAGATGCTCGCGGATGCGCGTCGAGGAGTAGACCGCGCCGCCCGGCGCCGTGAGCGGCGCCACCACGGTGACGCCAAAGCCGAGCTGAGCGCCGAGCGTCTGCAGCAGCGCCGGCGTGCCACGGCGCTTGTGCCCGAAATGGAAGTCGTAGCCCGCGAGGACATGCCGCGCCTGTGCCCCAGAGACGATGACCTCGCGCGCGAATTCCTCCGCCGAGACATGTGCGAAGGCGAGGTCGAAGTGCAGCACGAAGAGCAGGTCTACCCCGAGCGCCTCGAGCGCGCGCGCCTTGCCGCGCAGGAGCGTCAGGCGGAAGGGCGGCGCATTCGGGTTGAAGACGCCATAGGGATGCGGCTCGAAGGTGAGGACGGCGAGCGGCGCGCCAAGGCTGCGCGCGATTTCCCGAGCACGGCCGATCACGATCTGGTGGCCGAGATGGACGCCGTCGAAATTGCCGATCGCCACCACGGAGCCGCGTTCGGCAGGCTCGAGCGCGGCGGGGTGACGCAGGATGCGCATGGAGGCGGAAGATATCGCGGCTTACCGGAAACCGGAAGCCGGACGCTCAGCTCCGCGCCGGCACCATCACGAGAGCATCGCCGTCGATCACGACGGTGTCGTCGACCTGGCAGACGGTCTTGAGGACGACGCGCGCCTTCTCGCGGATGATGTCCATCACCGTGACCTGCGCCTCGACGGTGTCGCCGATGCGCACGGGCGCGCGGAAGGTCAGGTTCTGCTTGAGGTAAATCGTGCCGGGGCCCGGCAGCTTCGAGGCGATCGCAGTCGAAAGGAAGCTCGCGGAGAGCATACCGTGGACGATGCGGCCGCCGAAATGCGTCTTCGCGGCGTAGCGCTCGTCCATGTGAATGGGGTTGTGGTCGCCGGAGATGCCCGCGAACAGGACCAGATCGGCCTCGGTGACGGTGCGCGCGTAGCTCGCGGACATGCCGACCGAAAGGTCCTCTAGAAAGTACCCGCCATCCGAAACCCGGAGGCGACGCGTGTCGTCCATCCTCAGTACCTCGGCAGTCCCCATGAAACGGCGCGGCTTTCGACTCGTCCCTGCGCCTTCTTTGTGCGCTGCACCTTAAATCCAAATGGGCCAGACCGCAAGCAGAGCATGACAATTAAAGGTTAATTCTGGGTTGCTCCGCGACCGCTTCGCACTGGCAAAAAGGCTCACCACCGGCCTGCCCTTGCGGCAGGGTGGCCCCTTCGCGGGCTCCCCCGGCGAGCGTAAGCTCCGCCCGTCCTGCCAATTCCCGAGGGGCTTCCGCAGACGATGGAGACCGACGCCACCGCACCGCTGCGCGAGTGCTGGTACTTTGCGCTTCCGGGCCACGCGCTGCGGCAGGGCCAGATGCTCGCGAAGACGATGCTGGGCGAGCCGCTCCTCCTCGGGCGCGGCAAGGACGGCAAGGCCTGGGCGCTGCGCGACATCTGTCCGCATCGCGGCATCCCCCTGCACTTCGGCCGCTACGACGGCAGCGAGGTCGAGTGCTGCTATCACGGGTGGCGCTTCGCCGCGGATGGACGCTGTACCGCGATCCCCTCGCTCGTGGAGGGCCAGGATCTCGATCCCTCGCGCATCAAGGCGACGGCCTATCCCGTGCGCGAGGTGCAGGGCAATCTCTGGGTCTATTTCGGCAGCGATCCCGCGGGTGCGCCCGAGATTCCCGTGGTGCCCGATCTCGGCGAGAGCGCTCCCCGCCTCTTCGAGAGCATGCTCTTTCCCTGCGCGGTCGACCACGCGGTAGTGGGTCTCATGGACCCCGCGCATGGGCCCTTCGTCCATCGCGCCTGGTGGTGGCGCTCGCGCCGCTCGATCCACGAGAAGGCGAAGCCGTTCGGGCCCACGCCCTTCGGCTTCGCGATGCTGCGGCACGCGCCGAGCTCGAATTCCAACGCCTACCGGCTCCTCGGCGGCAGGCCCGAGACCGAGATCACCTTCAGCTTGCCGAGCGTCCGTGTCGAGCACATCCGTGTGGGACGCCATACCGTCGCGAACCTGACGGCGGTGACGCCGGTCGGCCCGGCGGAGACCGAGATCAATCACGCGATCTACTGGACGATGCCCTGGCTCACGGCCGTGAAGCCGCTGCTTCGGCCTTTCGTGCAGGCCTTCCTGCGCCAGGACCGCGACGTCATGGCAATGCAGCAGGAGGGCCTCAAGCACGGCCCCGCGCTGATGCTGGTCGACGACGCCGACCGGCAGGCTAAGTGGTATTATCGCCTCAAGAACGAGTACCGCCGCGCCCGCGCCGAGAAGCGGCCCTTCGAGAATCCCGTAACCGAGCGCGTGCTGCGCTGGAGGAGCTGAGCCGCGATCCGCCCGCGCAAGGGGGGATGCGCGACGGCCGCGGAAAAGTATACTCGTGGCTCGGGGCGGCGGACGGACACGGGGGAGACCAATGAAGCGCTCGATCGGTTTTGGAATACTTGCTGCTGGCATGCTGCTGGGGTCGAGCCTCGCGCAGGCGAACCAGTTGCGGATCGCGCTCGGGGAGGACCCGGATGCGCTCGATCCGGCAGTCGGGATCACCTTCGTGGGCCGCGTCGTGTTCGCGGGCCTTTGCGACAAGCTCGTGGACATCGACGGCAAGCTCAACTATGTGCCCCAGCTCGCGACCTCCTGGTCGTGGTCGGCGGACAACCTCACGCTCACGATGAAGCTGCGAGCAGGCGTGGTATTCCAGGACGGCGAGCCCTTCGACGCCGCGGCCGTCAAAGCCAATATCGAGCGCTACCAGACCGCCGCCTTCTCCAAGCGCAAGACCGAGCTCAAGCAGGTGAAGAGCGTCGAGGTCGTCGATCCCACGACCGTCGCCTTCCACCTCTCCGAGCCGAACGCGCCGCTGATCGGCGTGCTCTCGGACCGCGCGGGCATGATGGTATCGCCGAAGGCGGCCGCGGCCGCGGGCGACAAGTTCGGCGACAAGCCCGTCTGCGCCGGCCCCTACCAGTTCAAGGAGCGCGTGGCGCAGGAGAAGATCGTCGCGGAGAAGTTCGACCGCTACTGGAACCGGGACGCCATCCACATCGATCAGCTCGTCTATGTCCCTGTGCCCGACGGCACGGTGCGGCTCGCCAATCTTCGGGCCGGCGGCTTCGACGTGATCGAGCGCGTCTCGCCCACGGACATTCCCGCGATCCGCGCCGACAAGAACCTGGCGCTCGTGGTGAGCCCCTCGATCCTCTACTACACGATCTCCATCAACACCTCGAACGGAGCGCAGTCGAAGAATCCGCTGGGACAGGACGCGCGGGTGCGCGAGGCGCTGGAGGCGGCGATCGACCGCAACGTCCTGAACCAGGTCGTGTTCAACGGCGAGTATGTGCCGAACAATCAGCCGATTCTGCCGGGCTCGACCTACTACGATCCCGGCCGTCCCGCGCCGGCGCGCGACCTCGAGAAGGCAAAGCGGCTCCTCAAGGAAGCCGGCGCCGAGCGCGCCGCCTTCACCATGCTGGTGGCCAACAGCCCGCAGGAACTGCAGGTGGGCCAAGTGATCCAGTCGATGGCCTCCGAGGCGGGCTTCGACATCAAGATCCAGGCGATGGAGGCGCGCACCCTCACGGATGCGACCCAGAAGGGCGACTATCAGGCGACGCTCGTGTTCTGGAGCGGCCGGCCGGACCCCGACGGCAACATCAGCATCTGGCTGCAATGCGACGGGTTCCTGAACTGGGGCAAGTACTGCAATCCGAAGCTCGACGAGGCGCTCGCGGGCGGACGGCGGTCGACGGTCCCGGAGGAGCGGCTCAAGTTCTACAAGCAGGCGGCGGCGATCTATCTCGCGGACCGGCCGCACATCTTTCTTTACAACATCAAATGGATCTGGGGGACGACCGCGAAGCTCGAAGGCTTCACGCCGGGCGTCGACGGGCTCATCCGTCCGCAGGGGATGGTGCTCAAGCCCTGAGCGGGCGCGCATTGCCGGGGATGGCGCTCGCGGCGTAATACTGGCGCGTGAGCCCATCCTGCCGGAGGCCGACTCCATGCCCAGCCTCGACACCAGTTCCGCCGTGCTGGCGGCGTTGAGCTTCGACCGCGACGGCCTCGTCGCCGCGGTGGCGCAGCAGCACGATACCGGCGAGGTGCTGATGCTCGCCTGGATGAACCGCGAGGCGGTCGAGGAGACGCTTGCGACGGGACGGGTCTGCTACTGGTCGCGCTCGCGCAAGTCGCTCTGGCGGAAGGGCGAGACCTCCGGCCAGACGCAGCGCCTCGTCGAGCTCCGCGTCGATTGCGACGGCGATGCCCTGCTCCTGCTGGTGGATCAGACCGGCGCCGCCTGTCACACGGGAACGCGAAGCTGCTTCTTCCGCGTGGCGCGCGGCGGCGCGCTCGTGCGCATCGCCGAGCCCATCGCCGATCCGCAGACGCTCTACGGCTCGGACGCCTGAAATGCCGCGGCCCCGCTAGCGCGGGCAGTAGAGCGTTTTCTGCACTTCCGCCAGAACGGCGCTGTCGTAGAGCTTGGTGGAGCAGCCGGAGTTATAGGCCTGCACCGCGTTATTATAACGCGCGACGATCTCGGCATAAGGAGGCTCTACCTCCACCTTGAAGTGGTATTCCGCCGCGTCGCGTCGCTCGAGCAATTGCCGGTAGGCCGCGATCGAATTGGCGTCGTTGACGTTGACTTGGCCGCGCTGGGCCTCGGCCTGGGCATTGAGGCCCTCGTAATTGGCCTTGGCGGTGTCATAGCCTTGCTTCTGCTGCTCGACCTCGCCCCGCAATTGCGTCACGTTCTGGTTCTCGCAAAGGCAGGCCGCGATGTCCCGCGGCGAATGCAGCACTTCCTGCGCCGACGCCCCCTGACCAACCGCCGCGGCGATCGCCGCAATAATGATCGCGGCGAGCCGCCGCCGAACCCCTGACATCGTCATCGTTGCCCTCTCTTGGCCGTCATGGGCGCGATGCCCCGGGGCACGCGGCCTCGGATCGCGCCCGGTCTTCCCCCTATGCCCGCGCCCCCTGCGCAGGCGCCGAAGCTTAGCCAATCACCTCGAGGAAGGAAACAGCCGGGGGCGGTACGCGCTCGGGCGCCTCAGGGGCGCACAGGCTCGCCGGCGATGTCGCCGAAGAATTCGAGCTGCCAGCGCATTGCTTCCTCGCTCATGGGATAGCGGCCGTCGCTCCGCGGCTGCAGCGCCGCCGCGGGCGGAATCTGGCCGAGCTGGACCTGCACCTTCACGGCCGCGCGCATGCTTAGACCGCAGCGCCAGGCTACGGCAGTTACGCCCTTGGCGCTGTGCGCCGCGAGCACGCGGTCCACCAGCTCGAGCGGAAGATTGCCGAGAACGGCGAGGGCCGCCCGCGCGAAGTTCCGGTCGTTCCCGAGCGCCGTCACCACCACGCTCTCGCTGAGCGCCCCACTCGAATGGAGCTTGCGCGCGCGTGCGAGCGTCTCCGAGCCCGCGGGCCCCGCTCCCGACGGCCTCGGCACGGCGGCCGCTGGCTTCGCCTTCTCCTCGTCGCGGAGCCGGCGCATCACCGCCGAGCGCACCTCCTTCATGGTGCCGGGATCGAGGTCCCGGCGCTCCGCGAGCAGCGACAGCAGGTTGGCGGCGACGAAGTGGGCGAGCTTGCGGGCGGCGTTCCTGGGAAGCAGCGGGCGCAGCACCAGCGCTCGGTGCCACGTCGCGAAATCCGGCGCGCGCTCGATCAGGCGGTCGAGTGTCTCCTCGCGGATCTGCGCGCTCGGATTCTCCAGAAGCGCGGCGATGGCGTCGGCGTCGGGACTCGCGCCGATCGCGTCCGAGACGTCGGCGGGCACGCGCGCCCGTCGCGCGATCGCCGCGAGCGCGCCGGGGATGGGCGAGTTCCGGATGATCCCCAGCAGATCCTCGTCGCTCAGCACCGGCGAGAACTGCAGCACCGGCTCCGCCACCACGATCTCGCTGTCGCGCGCGAGGCTGCGTATCACCGCGGGCGGCGCATCGGCCACGTCCTTGAGCACCTCCGCGATCACCTGGCGCACGTGCGGCACCTGGTCGCGCACGAGTATCTCCAGCGCCTCGTAGGTCATCTCGCGCAGCCTTTCCTGCTGCTCGGCGCCCAGGCCCGGCGTCAGCCGCGCGATCTTGCGCGCGAGATCGACCCGAACCTTGTCGTCGCGGTCGCGGGCGAGGATCAGGTCCGCCTGCACCGGCGTCGCCTCGTTGGCCGCGACGGCTGCACGCACTTCGGCATCGCCGTCGGCGGCGAGGTAATAGAGGAGCTCGGGCCGCAATTGGGAATGCCGCGCGAGCGCGCGCCGGTCGGCGGGCTCCGTGCTGGCCGCGAGGCGCTTCGATTCCTCGTAGCCGATAGCGGACTCGGCGCCGCAAACGGTGCGCGCCACGCGCTGGAAGAGGCCGATCATAGAGGCATCGCCTCTGCGCTCCGGGCCTCGAAATGTATGCCGCCCTTGCCGGATCTCTTGCGCACGTACATCGCGCGGTCCGCGAGGGACACCAGCGCCGCGGCGCTCTCGCCGCTGCCGCTTGGACAGAGCACCAGGCCGATCGATACCGAGAGCGGACGGTCCGGGTTGCCGGTGAGCGGCGCCAGCGCCTCGAGCGCCTCCCCGATCGCGCGTGCGCGGGCTTCCGCCGTCTCGGGCTCGATGCCGTCGATCCAGACCACGAACTCGTCGCCGCCGAGCCTCGCCGCGAGGTCGACCCCGCGCGTATTCTCACGGAGAATCCGGGCGAAGGACTTGAGCGCCTCGTCGCCGGCACGGTGGCCGCCACGATCGTTCACGAGCTTGAAGTTGTCGAGGTCGAGATAGATGAGCGCACCGGGCTTGCGCGTGAGCTCGGGCGCTCCCAAGCGACGGTCGAGCTCCTCGAAGAAAGCCCGATGATTGAGGAGGCCCGTGAGCCCGTCCGTGCGGGAGAGCTGGACGATCCGCTCGTGATGCACCACCTGGGCGATCGCGATGCCGAGCTGGTCCGCGACGTCCGCGACGATCGCGCGGTCCCCCTCGGCGAAGCGGTCGTCCGCCTCCGGCCGCCACAGCAGGATGGCGCCGTTGGTCGCCCCGCGATAGCGCGTCGCCAGGCCGACGAACCGAAAGCCGGCTTGCGCCTCGTCGATCTCGACGGCGCCCACGAGCCGTTGCTTGATCGCATCGAGCGCGGAAGCCGGCACTGTCTCGCCCCAGCGCGCGCTCGCCTCGGCTTCGCCGTCGGGCCTTCGCCGCAGCACGACGCCGCCGCTCGCTCCCACGGCGAGCCCCGCGGCGCTTACGGCGGTCGTGAGCGCCAGATGCGGCTCGATCTCGTCGCGCATGGTCCGCACGAGATGCGCCATCAAGCGGTCGCGGAGCCGTGCCCGCGCCAGCGCCTCGTCGCGCGCGCGCTCGGCCGTGAGATCGCGGCAGACGCCGCGCATGCCCTTGCGCGCGCCCTCGCGGTCGAGGACGGGCACCGCGGCGACGCCGAGGCAGGCGACGCCGCCGTCGGCACGCCGGAACCAGAGATCGAGATCCGCGATGGGACGCGCCGAGCGGAACACCAGGGTCTGGGAGTCCGAGGGCTCCACGAGGAACTCGGCGGCGCGATGGCCCAGAAGCTCCGTCGCGGACCAGCCCAGCGCGCCCTGCGGCGAGACGAAGACGAAGCTTCCCTCGGCGTCGGTCTCCCAGGCGAAGTCGCTGGAGATCTCGACGAGGGCCTTAAAGCGCTGCCGGCTCTCGATGAGCGCCTGGCGCAGCGTCGCCTCGAGGCCGCGCTCTCCGATCAACAGCAGCGCGGCGCCGCCGGCGAGCGGCAATAGGGTCGCCTCGCGGCTGCCGCCGAGGTTCAGCGTATCCAGCGCAGCGGCGCCGCGGGCGCGCGCGTCAGCGGCGAGTGCCGCCGCCGCCGTCCGCTCCTCCTCCGGCGCCTCCGCCAGCAATTCCCGGCCGCGCGCGTTGAGGCCGCGCGCACTCCCATCGGCGTCGATCAGCAGCGCGACGCCGGGATACGCCGCGATCGCGCTCGCCTCGACGATGAGGCCGATTGGCGCGGGCGCGCTCGCGCGTCCGTCGCCCCTGCCGCCGCTCCCCACGATGCTCTCCGTGCAGTCAATTAAGGGGGCATCCTACGAGAGAGCCGTTAGGAAACCGTTTAGGTCGAGATTCACGAAGGCGCGCGCAACCCTCGGTAGCTTCTCCGCAATGCCCGATCCCGCGAAGAAAGCGACGCGGATCAATCCAGGAATATGTCCTCTTTGAGCGGCTTCGCGGGATCGACGGCGTAGCGCGTCAAGTCCGAGATGCCCGCGCGCTCGAGGACCTCGTCGTCGATGTAGAAGTTGCCCGTCGTCTCGCGGCTCGGGCGCGTCAGTATCCAATGCGCGGCATCCGCGATTATCTCGGGCCTGCGGCCGCGCTCGGGCTCGGCGCCGGGGATGATCTGGAGCGCCGCCGTCGCGATGATCGTGCGCGGCCAGAGCGCGTTGACCGCGATGCCTTCGGCGCGGAACTCCTCGGCCATGCCGAGGGTGCAGAGGCTCATCCCGTACTTCGCGATCGTGTAGGCGACGTGCGGCGCGAGCCAGCGCGGATTGAGATTGATGGGAGGCGCCAGGGTGAGAATGTGCGGGTTCGCGGCTTTCCTGAGCTGCGGCAGGCAGAGCTGCGAGCAGAGATAGGTCCCGCGCGCGTTGACGCCCAGCATGAGATCGAAGCGCTTGATCGGCGTCGCGAGCGTGCCGGTGAGGCTGATCGCGCTCGCGTTGTTCACGAGGATGTCGATGCCGCCGAATCGCTTCACGGCCGCATCGACGGCCGCCTCGACTTGATCCTCGAAGCGGATGTCCGTCGCGATCGCGAGCGCCTTGCCGCCGGCGGCCTCGATCTCCTTCGCTGCGCTGTGGATGGTGCCCGGGAGCTTCGGGTGCGGCTCCGTCGTCTTCGCGGCGATCGCGACGTTGGCGCCGTCGCGCGCGGCGCGGAGCGCGATCGCGAGACCGATGCCGCGGGAGGCCCCCGTGATGAATAGCGTCTTGCCCTTGAGATCCGCCATGTCCGGCCTCCCTCGCCTGCGGGGGGTCGCAGACGAGGGACGCTAGCGGGTTTCGGCACCCCGCAGAAGCGGGATTCGGGGCTAGCTCGCGCGGCGAGAGGCGGCCGCGTGCTGGCCCGCGTCCAGCCGGCTCAAGACGCGCTCGGAGCGCTCGATCGCGTCTTTGAGATGGCGCGGCCGCACGGGGTGGGCAACGGTCGCGCGAACGTGCTTCAGAAGATGCCCGAGCTGATGATGGAGCGTGTCGGCATCCTCGAGCGCCCGCGTCAGGCTCGCGAGATACTCGTCGAGCTCGGGGTCGCCGAACCTCGCATGGAAGACGATCGACTTCTCGTAGAGCTCATCGATGGCGCGTTTCATGGCTTCTCCTGTGGCGCTGGCGCTCAGTGGAACTGGGCGGCTTCGGTCGAGCGGTCGAGGGCGGTGGTCTCGGAGCGGCCGCCGGAGACCGCGAGGTTGACGGCGTCGAAATAGCCGGTGCCGACCTCGCGCTGGTGCTTCACGGCGGTGTAGCCGTGCCGCTCGGCCGCGAGCTCCGCCTGCTGCAGCTCGCAGTAGCCGGCCATGCCGCGCTCGCGGAAGGCTCGCGCTACCTCGAAGGCGCCGTAGTTGAGGCTGTGGAAGCCCGCGAGGGTGATGAACTGGAACTTGTAGCCCATCGCGCCGATCTCCTCCTGGAAGCGCGCGATCGCGGCATCGTCGAGATTGGCCCTCCAGTTGAAGCTCGGCGAGCAGTTGTAGGCGAGGAGCTTGCCGGGGAAGCGCTTGTGGATCGCCTCAGCGAAGCGGCGCGCCTCCGCGAGATCGGGCCGCGAGGTCTCCCACCACAGAAGATCGGCATAGGGCGCGTATTCGAGGCCGCGCGCGATGCAGTAGTCGACGCCGACGCCGCGCTTGATGCGAAAGAAGCCTTCCTCGGTGCGGTTCTCTCGGTCGATGAATGGGAGATCGCGCTCATCGACGTCCGAGGTGAGGAGCTGCGCGCTCTCGGCGTCGGTCCGCGCCATGACGAGGGTCGAGGTGCCACAGACGTCGGCCGCGAGCCGCGCGGCGTTGAGCGTCTTGAGGAAGCTCCGGATCGGCACGAGCACCTTGCCGCCGAGATGGCCGCATTTCTTCTCGGAGGCGAGCTGGTCCTCGAAATGAACGCCGGCGGCGCCCGCCTCGATCATCGCCTTCATGAGCTCGAAGGCGTTGAGCGGACCGCCGAAGCCTGCCTCGGCGTCGGCGACGATGGGCGCAAACCAGTAGGGGCCGCTCTTGCCCTCGAGATGCTGGATCTGATCGGCGCGCTGGAGCGCCCGGTTGATGCGCTCCACCGCGGCGGGAACGGAATTCGAGGGATAGAGGCTCTGGTCGGGATAGACCTGGCCCGCAAGATTGGCATCGGCGGCGACCTGCCAGCCCGAGAGGTAGATTGCCTCGAGTCCCGCCCGCACCATCTGCATCGCCTGATTGCCGGTGAGCGCGCCGAGGCAAGCGACGTAGGGCCGCGTGTGCAGCAGCGCCCAAAGCCGCCGCGCGCCCAATTCCGCGAGCGTGTGCTCGATCCTGACGGAGCCCGAGAGCCGCGCCACTTCCGCTGTGCCGTAATCGCGGCGGATGCCGTCGAAGCGGCGGGCGTGCAGCGCGTCGGGCGTGGCGGGGCTGCCGTGGTCCAAGGGTGTCATCGTGCTCTCCGGTTGGAAATGCGCGGAACTACTGCAATGCAATATCCGGAAAACAACGCCGCCGCGCAGCCCGAAAACTCGTCCCATGGCCAAGAAAAGGGCGCATTTGTAAAGTCTTTACAAAGCGGGTCTGTAAACTGAAGTCTTGTGAAAAGCCGGACCAAGCCCCATTCTTTCGCAATTGCGAGATCGGACGCGAGGCCTTGGACGATGCCGGCGAAACTGATGCTCGGACACAAGGTGCGACGGCTGCGGCGCGAATCCGGCCTGTCGCAGGCGCAGATGGCGGAGCAGCTCGCGATCTCCGCGAGCTATCTCAACCTCATCGAGCACAATCAGCGGCCGGTGACGGTGGGGCTGCTGCTGAAGCTCGCGCAGAATTTCGGGATTGATCTCCAGCGCTTCTCGACCGACGACGAGGCCCGGCTCGTGAGCGGACTCGGCGAGGTGCTGACGGACGCGCTCTTCCGGGGAATGGATGTCGGCAAGCAGGACCTGCGCGAGCTCGCGGCAGCGGCGCCGGGAATCGCCGAAGCCATGATCGCGCTCTACGGCGCCTATCGGCAGGCGCGGCAGGAGCTCGAGTCCGTGACGGACACCGCCGGACCCGAATTCGCGCGCGCGCGGACAGCGCCGGTCGAGGCCGCGCGCGATTTCTTTCAGGCCGAGCTCAATCATTTCCCGGAGCTCGAGGCCGCCGCGGAAGCGCTGTGGCAAGGCGCGTCGCTCGACGGCAATGCGCTCTTCGCCTCGCTCGCGCGGTATCTCGATGGGGCGCACCGGCTCAAGGTGCAGACCATGCCCGCGAGCATCATGGGCGCGATGATCCGCCGGCACGATCCGCATCGCGCCCGCGTGCTGCTCTCGGAGATGCTGTCGGCTTCGAGCCGCGCCTTCCAGCTCGCATGCGAGATCGCCTCGATCGAGCATCAGCCGCTCATCGAGCGCATCCTCACGCGCGCGGGCACCGCCGACGAGGATGCGCGCTCGCTGATCCGAATCGGCCTCATCAACTACTTCGCGGGTGCGGTCATCCTGCCCTATGGCGCCTTTGCCGAGGCCGCTGCCCTAGTGCGCTACGATCTCGGCGTCCTCGCCGCGCGCTTCGGCGCCACCTTCGAGCAGGTCTGCCACCGGCTGACGACGCTGCAGCGGCCCGACGCCAGGGGCGTGCCGTTCTTCCTGATCCGCGTCGACGCCGCCGGCAACGTCTCCAAGCGCTTCAGCGCCAACAGCCTGCACTTCGCCCGCTTCGGCGGCGCCTGCCCCGTCTGGAACGTGCACCACGCCTTCGAGAGCCCCGGCAGGATCCTGACCCAGATCGCGGAGATGCCCGACGACAGCCGCTACCTCTCGATCGCGCGCACGGTCTCGAAGCCCTGGCACCGCGGGCCTTCGCGCGCGGCGCAATACGCCCTTGCGCTCGGCTGCGAGGCGCGGCACGCCCATCATCTCGTCTATGCGGACGGACTCGGGATCGAGGAAAAAGACCGCGCCGATCCCATCGGCATCACCTGCCGAACCTGTCCGCGCCAGGACTGCTCGCACCGCGCCTATCCGGCAGCGCACCGCGCGCTGCCGCGGACCGATCTCATCCGCACCGACCCGCTTTTCGCGGGCGCTTAAGGGCGCTTTGGACTTCGAGAAAGCGCCCCAGGGTCCGCGCAGGTCCCGCCGTCTCCGTTAATCGTCATGGCCGGGCTTGTTCCGGCCATGACGGTTTGTTGGAGGCTTAGCGATCGGCTCGCTATCGACCGCTGAACTGCGGCGGGCGTTTCGCGATGAAGGCGGCGACGCCCTCGGCGAAATCCTCGGTGGCGGCGCAAGCGGCGAAGCTCTCGGCCTCCGCCTGGAGCTGGCTCTCGAGGGAGCTTCCGAGCGAGCGGGCGAGGAGACGCTTCGTTCCGGCATAGGCGTGCGCGGGGCCGGCGGCGAGGCGCTTCGCGAGCGCGGCGGTGCGCTCCGCGAGCTCGGCGCTCGGCACCACCCAATTGACGAGACCCCATTCGAGCGCAGTCTTGGCGTCGAAGCGCTCGCCCAGGAGCGCCACCTGCATCGCCCGCTTCATGCCGAGCGTCCGCGGCAGAAAGAAAGTGGAGCCGCCATCGGGGCTGGTGCCGAGATGGCAGTAGGCTAGCGTGTAGAAGCTGTCCTCGGCCGCGATCGCGAGATCGCAGGCCATGAGGAGGCTCATGCCGAAGCCCGCGACGGGCCCATGCACGCTCGCGATGAGCGGCGGCCGGAGCCTCTGCAGACGGACGATCAGCGGATGGACCTGGTGAATGAACGCCTCGAAGCGGCGCGTGCGCTCGCGCGGCGGGAGCGGCGTGATCTCCGTGAAATACTTGATGTCGCCGCCGGCCATGAAGCCGCCGCCCGCGCCGCGGAGCACAACCGCACGCACCGCGGAATCGCTCTCGATACGATCGACGGCCGCTTCGAGGCCCTCGCGCAGCGTCACGTCGATTGCGTTCAGCACCTTCGGGCGGTTGAGGGTCAGCGTGACGACGCCGCTCTCCTGCGCGTAGAGCACCGTGTCGGTCATGGATGTCTCCCGGTCAGAATGCCTCGGCTTCCAGCGCCATCAGCGTCTTGGCGCCGGCGCCGATCTGCGCCGCGAGCGCCGAGCTCTCCGGCAGCAGGCGCGTCATGAAGAAGCGCGCGGTCGCGAGCTTGCCGCCGTAGAATGCCGCGTCCTCGCCCGCCGACTTTCCGAGCGCGATTTCCGCCATGCGCGCCCACATGTAGGCATAGGCCACGAGGCCGAAGAGCCGGAGGAAGTCGCTGGCGCCCGCGGCAGCCTCCTCCGGATCGGCAAGGCCCTTCTGCGCGAGGAGCGCCGCGGATTGCTGCAGGCGGCCGAAAGCCTTGGCGAGCGGCAGCACGAACTCCGCGAGCTCCGGCTTCTCCAGCCGCTGGCGGATGTAGGCGTCGACGGGATGGAAGAAGGTCCGCAAGAGCCGGCCCATGTGCATCGGGAGCTTGCGGCCCACAAGGTCGAGCGCCTGGATGCCGTTGGTGCCCTCATAGATCAGGGTGATGCGGCCGTCGCGGACGAGCTGCTCCATCCCCCATTCCCGGATGTAGCCGTGGCCGCCCATCACCTGCATGCCGAGATTGCAGGTGACGAAGCCGTTCTCCGTGAACATCGCCTTGACGATCGGCGTCATCAGCGAGACCAAGTCGTCGGCCTCCTGTCGCACAGCGGGGTCCGGGTGCTTCGCGGCGCGGTCGAGCTCGATCGCGACCCACGCCGCGAGCGCACGCGCGCCCTCGTTCCAAGCGCGCATGGTCAGCAGCATGCGGCGCACGTCCGGGTGCACGATGATGGGATCGGCGGGCTTCTCCGGGAACTTGTCGCCCGCGACCGAGCGGCCCTGCAGGCGCTCCTGCGCGTAGGCCTTCGCGGTCTGATAGGCGGTCTCGCCGAGTCCCAGGCCCTGGAGCCCCACGCCGAGGCGAGCGCCGTTCATCATCGTGAACATCGCGCGCATGCCCTTATGCGCTTCGCCCACCAAGTAGCCCTCGGCGCCGTCGAAGTTCATGACGCAGGTCGAGGAGGCCTTGATCCCCATCTTGTGCTCGATCGAGCCGCAGCGGAGGCCGTTGCGCGCGCCGAGGCCTCCATCCTCTTTCGCGAGGAACTTCGGCACGACGAAGAGGCTGATGCCGCGCGTGCCCGGCGGCCCGCCGGGAATCTTCGCGAGCACGAGATGGACGATGTTCTCCGTGAGGTCGTGCTCGCCCGCGGAGATGAAGATCTTCGTGCCCGTGATCTTGTAGGCGCCGTTTCCCGCAGGCTCGGCCTTGGTGCGGATCTGGCCGAGATCGGTGCCGCAATGGGGCTCGGTGAGGCACATGGTGCCGCTCCAGGTGCCGTCCGCGAGCTTCGGCAGGAAGCGCTGCCTCAGCGTGTCGCTCGCATGCTCCTTGATCGCATTGTAGGCGCCGTAGGAGAGGCCGGGATACATGCCGAAGGCGAGGTTGCTCGCGCAGATCATCTCCTCCACGAAGAAATGGAGCGTGCGCGGCAACCCCTGCCCGCCATAGGCGGGATCGCAGCCGAGCGCTGTCCAACCGCCCTCGCGGAAGGTGCCGTAGGCCTCCTTGAAGCCCTTGGGCGTGCGCACCACGCCGTTCTCGAAGGTGCAGCCCTCCTCGTCGCCGCTGCGGTTGATCGGCAGCAGCACTTCCTCGCAGAGCTTGGCACCCTCCTCGAGCACGCTCGCCATCAGGTCCGGCGTCGCTTCCTCGTAGCCCGGGAGCTTCGCGAGCTCGCCGGCATCGAAGAGCTCGTTCAGCACGAAGCGATAGTCGCGCAGCGGGGCCTTGTATTGGGTCATGCTCGCCTCCTTCGTGCCTCAATTCCGCAGCGGCTTGCCGGTGTCGAGCATGTGCTCGATCCGCGCGAGGGTCCGCGGCTCCCGGATCAGCGCCTGGAATGCCTCGCGCTCCAGGCCCAGCAGCTTCTCCTCGGTGATCTCCTCGGTAATGTCGGTGTCGCCGCCGCTCAGCACGCGCGCGAGCTTTCCCGCGACGACCACGTCATAGTCCGTCGCCTTCCCCTGGAGATGCAGGTCGTGCAGCGCGAGCCCCAGCGCCGCGGCGCCCGTCGGGCCCGGCAGGTTGATGGGCTGCGGCTTCGGCGGCTGGTAATCCCTCGCGAGCGCCAGCGCCTTGGCCTTGGCGTCCGCGAGCAAGCGGTCGCGATTCATGGTGATGCCGTCGCCCTCACGGAGGATCAGCATTTCCCGCGCCTCGGCGGCGGATTTCGCGACCTTGGCGAGGCCGATGGTCTCGAAGGCCGTCGAGAGCGGCGGCATCGGTCCGCTCGCGCGTTTCTTGTTGAGGACGTGCCGTGTGATCATCTCCTTGGAGCCGCCCCAGCCTGGCACGAGGCCCACGCCGACCTCGACGAGGCCGGCATAGGTCTCGGCATGTGCCTGCACCGCGGCCGAATGCAGGAGTATCTCGCAGCCGCCGCCCAAGGCCATGCCCGAAGGGGCCGCTACCACCGGGAAAGGCGCGTATTTCATGTTCTTGAACACCATCTGCCCCTTCGCCTCGAGCTCCTCGATCAGCGGCCAGAGCGCAAGGTTGGCGGCGAAGAGCGCCAGACCCACATTGGCGCCCACGGAGAAATTGCTGCCCTCGTTGTAGATGACGAGCGCCTTGCCCGAGCGCTTCACCGTGTCGAGCGCCTTCGCTAAGAGGTCCAGAATGTCGCCGTCGAGGGCGTTCATCTTGCTCCGGAATTCCAGGCAGTAGACGCCGTCGCCGATGTCCCAGAGATTGGCGGAGCCGTTGCGCGCGACGGGCTTCGACTTCCGCTTGATGTCCTCGAGGAGCAGCACTCCCGGCCGCCGGACGACGGGCCGATACCGGCCGTCGACGCCGAGGAACTCGAGCGCGCCCTCGGTCACGCGATAGAAGGAGCGGCCCCTCGCCATTTCCAGGAGCGGCGGCACCGGGAGCTTCTGCTGCTGGAGTCCCGCGATGAAGGCATCGACGCCGATCCTGTCCAGGAGCTCGAAGGGACCCCATTTCCAGGCGTAGCCGAGCCGCATCGCCTCATCGACAGCGACGATATCGTCGGCAATCTCCGGCGCCAATGCCGCGGCATAGGTGAGGGTGAGCGCCGCCACGCGCCGCGCGTATTCGCCGCCGCGGTCGGGATGGGCGAGGAGCGCACGGAGGTCGCGCTTCCCGGCGCGGATGCTCTCGAGCTCCGGCCTCAGGGGCTTCCGGTATTCTCCGGTCTTGAGGTCGAGCGATTCCTTGCTGCGCCCCTCCGCCGATTTGACCATGCGGTAGAAGCCGCCCTTGCCTTTGCGGCCGGTATAGCCCTCGGCGATCATCTTGCGGATGAGCTCGGGGTCGCGGAGGTTGCGGATGTAGAGGTCGTCTGGCGGCAGCGTGCGCTTCATGCTCGCGGCGATGTGCGGCATGAGGTCGATGCCCACGAGGTCGAGGAGGCCGAAGACGCCGGTGCGCGGGAAGCCGAAGGGCCTTCCCATGACGGCGTCGGCCTCCTCGACGGTGAGGCCCAGGTCCATCGCGGCGCCGAGCGCGGACTGGATCCACATGCCCCCGATGCGGTTCGCGATGAAGCCCGGCGTGTCCTTGCAGTGGACGACGCCCTTGCCGAGAGCAACGTCGCAGAATTCCTCGACCGCCGCCACGGCGTCCGCCCGCGTCTTCGGCCCACGCACGATCTCCAGGAGCCGCATGTAGCGTGGCGGATTGAAGAAATGCGTGACGCAGAAGTCGCGCTGGAAGCGCTCAGGCATTCCCTCGATGAGATCGCCCAAGGGGATCGTCGAGGTGTTGGAGGAGACGATCGAGCCCTCCTTCCGGTGCTTCTCGACTTTCTCGTAGGTCGCGCGTTTCACCGCGACGTCCTCGAGCACGGCCTCGACGATCCAGTCGCAGTCCGCGAGCAACGGCAGGTGATCCTCGAGATTGCCGGGGGTCACGAGCCCGGCGTTCTTCGGGTGCATGAAAGCCGCGGGATCGGCCTTCTTGAGCCGGTCGAGCGCGGCCTCTG
>Ga0335085_10002402_pt1 | contig 35147 bp, 34 predicted proteins | sample Lox_Sample_45_FD_206712 | JGI IMG/M metagenome (GOLD analysis project Ga0335085, IMG submission 206712) | Soil microbial communities from Loxahatchee National Wildlife Refuge, Florida, United States - Lox_Sample_4.5 | ecosystem: Environmental > Terrestrial > Soil > Wetlands | place: USA... | reverse complement strand
GCCGCACCCTGTCCTTGATCCGGGGTTGCTTGTGCCGGGTCCTTTGTGGCGGGCGGCCCGTCGTCCTTGGCCGTGGCCTCGTCTCTTGTCTCTTGCCTCTCGCCTCTGCTCTTCTCGTCTCTGCTCTTCGGGATCAGCCAGCCCCGGCAGGCCTCCCACAGGCGCTCGAAGCCGGCCACGCTCTCCCCCAGCAGCCGCAGGCCGCGCATGAAGGGGATCACGAACAGGCCCCAGCGGTGAAAGAAGAAGTATCCGGTCTCGTAGCGCTGCTGACGGGCCCGCTCCCGCCGCCGGGCGTTGCCCCGGGCCCTGGCCGCCGGGCTCGGCGGACGGCGCGGGGCGGCGTTCTTCCGGCCACGCTTGCGGCCAGGGGCCTGGCCGGTCCCGTCCTCGGGTTGAGAGCCGGAGGTCATAAGACGCTGCCCGATTCAGGCCATTCCCAATTCTGGGCGAACTCAGCCCTCTCCCAGGGGAGAGGGTGGCGAGCCTAGCGAGCCGGGTGAGGGGTCAGTAGTAGTCCCCTATCCACCTCGCAGTTGACGCTGGCGAATCTTGGCGCGAAAGGCCTCGGGGTCCTGCAACACCAAGGCATTCGGCACCCGCAGCACCCCAATCCCAAGGCGCCGCAGATATCTCTCCTTCTCCTCGTCGCGCTGGCGCTGGCTGGGCTGGGAATGCGCGCCGCCGTCCAACTCGACGGCCAGCCGGAGATTGAAACAGTAAAAGTCGACCACATAGTTGCCGACCGGGTACTGTCGATGAAATTTCAGCCCGAGCATGCGGCGGCCGCGCAAGAGTTGCCAGGCTTGCCTCTCGGCCTCGGTCTGCTGGCGACGGAGCTCCCGGATTCTCGCGGTGGGCACTCTCATGAACCGCTTCCCCGCTTTCCGCCGGGATTCACCGCAATAACCCCTCACCCGGCCCGCGCCGGCTGATGAAAGCGCCGGCCGCGGCCCACCCTCTCCCAGGGGAGAGGGTCAAGACCGATAACAAATCAGCCCTCTCCCTCGGGAGAGGGGGAACCGCGAAGCGGTGGGTGAGGGGCAATCGCCCATCGCCCATCACGCCAATCGCAAATCACCCGTCGCCCATCAGCCGTCGCCCGACCCCCATGCTGGCATGAAAAAAGGGGTGGGTGGCGAAAAGTGAGAATTTCGCAACGAATTATTTTGGGTTTGCCGCGCCGCGGTAGGGCCGCTCTGGGCGCAAGGAGAGCCCGTGTCGCACAGCCCCGCATACATCACAAGCCGATGTATGCACCCCTGGACACCACCCCGGCCTGCGGTCACCCCTCCTCAGTTGAGGCGCGGCATTCTGAGGTTAGCGTAATGTGAGGCGTGGCTAAGGCCGGGTCCGCCGGCGGACGGCGCCGGCCAGTCCGACCAAGCCGGTGCCAAGCAGCAGGAGGATCGAAGGCTCGGGCGTTGTCGTACACATGTTGTCGATGGCGAACTGAGCCGCAGTAGAAGTCAACACCACGGAGTTGAAGATTGGGCCGTAAAGCTCGATCTGTCCCTGGGGGTTTCCGTAGGCCGAGTCCCAGCCCCCGGTACCGTTGGCAATGACGGTGGCCACCAGGGTGGAATTCTCGTACGCCATCAACTCCAGCGAGCCCGATCCGGCGGTAGCGAAGTTGAGGAAGAGGTAATCGACATTGTGGTTGAACGAAATGTCGAGCGGCACGAAGCTGGCGCCGTATTTCCCCAGATCCTGAAGGTCATTGCCGGTGAACGGCTTCTTGAGGTTACTCGACGACACCGACTCGACGGAGAAGGCGCCCGGATCGGACGGGCTGCTGAAGGTCGCCGTCAGTCCCTTGATGGTGTTCGAAAAGGTGGTCGACTTGCCGGTCTTGACGAGGTTGAAGTTGAAGATGTCGACCGAGTCGGCATACGCAGGAATCGCCAAAGCGAAGATTGCCAGGCTTGCCACGAACAGCTTTGCCCATCGGATGGTCATTGTCCCCTCCTTGGATTGCTCCCCAAAAACCTCCGAGTGCGTTCGACTATCCTCTTCCGGCGGATCATTGTCAAGTGCTGAACGGCGTATTACAGTTAACGGTAACTATACGGTACTATCGCAAGCACCTCTCACCTCGTCACCCAGGAGAGGCGGAATCCTGAAACCTGAGAAAAAATCTTGATTGCCTGGACTTACTCTCCTCCAATGTTCTGCGAGGGAGTTTGGCCACTGCGCGCCATGCCTCGGGCAGTCTGCAGGGGCGGGACAAGGCGCTGAGCCTGCGGTCACCGGCGATCGAGCAGGCGCCCTGAGCCTGGACACCACCCTGGCCTTACTTGCGGGCCGCGCGCTTAAGCCTCGGAGGCGTCTTCACGCCGCGCTCTTCCTGCTCGAGGCGCGGAGGATGATCCGACTTGGCGCCCGGGATGGGCTCGTCCTGGGCCGAGCTGAAAGCAGGGGCTCCTTCCTCGGCCGTGAGGCCCATGGTGGTGGTGAACATGGCCTCGTGGAAGGTCGTGCCGGTCTTGGCGGTCGCCTCGGCAAACACGCCAAAGGCCTTGCCGTTCACGTAGGAGGTGGAGATGTAATCGCCGACCATCGTGCCCAGCGTGGTCGAAGGCAACCAGGAGAGCTTCATGGGCGCCGCCAGGTGCACCGGAGCGGTCCAGGTGGCGCCGCCGTCCGCCGACGAGATGAAGGCCGGGGACAACTGGCAGGTGCTGGCGCTGCAGGAAGACTGGGAATACTGGTAATAGGTGACGGCCAGATGAGCGCCGCTCCCCGAAGTGGTCTTGTCGGCGTCGATGCCGGGGATGAAGTGGTCGACGGTGCTGGTGACCGGATCCTCGGGGATGCGCGCGGGCGCCGTCCAGGTGACGCCGTTGGTCGACGTGCTGAGCACGATGTCGTTGGACGAGCAACGGGTGCGAAAGCGGCAGTCCTGCCACACCGCGTAGACCGTGCCGCCGCTATCCACAGCCGCTGAGGGCAGCGGTCCGCTGCGGAGGCCGCCGTTCTCACCGTGATCGGAGATGCTGGAGACGGTGACCACGCTGGTCCAACTGGCGCCGCCATTGGTGGAGGTGAAGGCCTGGATGCCGCTGCCCTCGAAAGGCACCACCACCGTGCCATTGGGCTGTACCACCGGCTGTCCGCCCAGGCCGAAGCCGTTGCCGGCGGGATGAAGCGGCGCGCTCCAGGTGACACCGCCGTCGGTGGAGGTGCTCATATTGATCTGGTCGCCGGCCGAGGGATTGTCCCACTCCACGTAACAGTTGCCGTAGTGCGGGCTGGCAGACCAGGTGTCGCAGGCAATCCAGTCCTTGTCGGAGCTGACGACGTTGCCCCCGACCGACACGGGGTCGTTCCAGTTGATGCCGTCGGTGGAGCGACTGACGATCACGGCCGGAATCGCACGGCCGGAGTTCACGATCGGGAGCGAGGAGATCATCCAGATGCCGTGCAGGGGGTCGTAGGCGACGGCAGGGTCGCTGTCGCGATCGTAGGGGTTGCCGGCGCCCTGAATGTTGGTGATGCCGGGCAGGAAGCCATGCGTCCAGGTGTTGCCGCCGTCGAGCGAGGTGGCGAAGCCGATATCGGAGGAGCCGCCGTCGGTGAAGCGTCCGCTCTGGAAGGCGGCCACGATGGTGGAGCCGAACGCAAAGGTGTCGGGCTCCACTTGGGTGGCGTGCTGGCTGCTGGCGTTGGTGAACGGGTCCGCACTGAGATGCCGCAGGTTGGTCGCGGCCGGAGCGTCGGCTTGGGCGCCGCCGCGGCCTTCAGCAGGAGTCATGGTCCACGACAGGGCGAAGGATACGAACAGGACAACCACGAAGACTGCGGGCCGGCGCAGCCCAGCGACCTTTGGACTCATGGAGCTATCCCCCCTCTTGCCATTGAGTTTGGCGAACCACGATGCTACACGTGGAGGAAAGGCTTGTCGAGGGAGGTTGGCGAGTTTGATACCGGATCAATTTCCGCCGGGCGGGCGTCCTTGCCCGGAACCGTCGACCTGATTCTGGCCCCGGGTGTTATTCTGAAGCGAGCTGACCTGGGGTTGGGGATGCCTGCGCCTGTGATCCCGAGCGTTGACATGAAGGTTCCGCAACTTGATCTGAAGCGGCAGTACGCGAGCCTCGAGACGGAGATCCGCGAGGCGCTGGACCGTGTCGGCCGGAGCGCGTCCTTCATCCTAGGCGAGGAAGTGGAGAAGTTCGAGCAGGAGTTCGCGTCCTACGTGGAGGCCAAGCACTGCGTGGCGGTCAACTCCGGCACCAGCGCGCTGCACCTGGCGCTGCTGGCCGCCGGCGTGGGTCCAGGCGACGAGGTGATCACCACGGCCAACACCTTCATCGCGACGGCGGAGGCCATCCGCTACACCGGCGCGACCCCGGTGTTCGCCGACATCGACCCGGCGACCGCCAATCTCGATCCGCGGCGGGTCGAGCAGGCGGTGACGACTCGCACCAGGGCGATCGTGCCCGTCCACCTCTACGGGCGTCCGGCCGATCTTGCCCCCCTGCTCGAGCTCGCCCGAACCGTGCGGACGCCTGACGGCAAGGGTCTGGCGGTGATCGAAGACGCCTGCCAGGCGCACGGCGCGCGCGCCCAAGGGCGGCGCGTGGGGGCGCTGGGCCTGGCCGGCGCGTTCAGCTTCTATCCCACGAAGAACCTGTCTGCCTCGGGCGAAGGCGGGGCGCTTGTAACCAATGATGACGAGGTGGCGGTGCTGGCCCGCAGCCTGCGCACGCACGGCGAGAGCCGCCGCTACTTCCACGATCGCCTCGGATACAACTACCGCATGGAGGCGTTTCAAGGTGCGGTGCTGGGGGTGAAGCTCAAGCGCCTGCCCGGGTGGACCGCGCGGCGGCAGGCGATCGCCTTGAGCTACCGCCAGGGACTGGCGGAGTCGCCGCTGAGCCTGCCGCGCGACCGTCCCGGAGACGAATGCGTGTACCACCAGTTCGCGGTCTACGTGAACGATCGCGACGGGGTGCGCGCGGCGCTGGAATCACGAGGCGTGTCGACTGCGATCTTTTACCCGCGGCCGATTCATCTTCAGGCGCCGTATCGCACCAGCCGGCACCCGGCGGGAAGCCTTCCTGAAACCGAGCGCGCCTGCGAGCGCGTGCTCTGCCTGCCGCTCTTCCCTGAGCTGACCGACCTCGAGGTGGCCTACGTGAGCGAGACGCTGGCGGCCGTGGTCAAGCCAGACTGAGAGCAGCGCCGGCACTCCGCCGGCCGCCTCACTTGGGCGGGAAATTCTTGAACATCTTTTCGATGGCCTTGTTCAGTTTCTTGGTGTTCTTCTCGGGCTTGTCCGACAAGGTGTCCTTCGAGACGCCGCGCCAGACGATCCGATGGCCGCGGACGTCGAACAGGTCCACCACCAGCGTCCCCACCGGATAGGTCTCCACCGAGGTCGTCACCACGCCGGGTCCCCAGCGCCAGCCCCAGCCGGGATATCCCGAGTAGAACCGCTGCAAGGTCCGCGCTTGATGAGTGGCGCCGTGGGCCGCGACCCCGACGTCGGCCGGACCCTCCGTCACCAGATGCCAGCCTTTGGCGACGAGCTGGGCGTTGACGGCATCCATCACTCGCTGGTCCATCAAGGGATCGGGCATGCGCGGCGGGCGAATCCACTTGTAGGTCCGATAGTCGGAAAAGGGCGCCTTGTGGTCGTAGTCGACCACCACTTTCTGCGCCGAGGCGTTGATGGCGATGATGAGCGGAAGAAGGCTCAGCCCGCAGCCGATCCATGATCTCCGCATGCTGCTCTCCTTGTTCGGACCTCCATGGGCGCGCTTCATGTTGGCCGACGCCCATTGTACTCGCGAGGCGCGTGCTTGGGAACTTAGGCGATGGCCGGAGCCCGTCGCTCTTGCGGCGTTCTGCGCACGGAAGTGAAAACAGATCTGGCCGGACCGGCTGCTGGCTCCAGCTTGCTCGAAAATGACGCGCAGCTGCATCCGGCCGCCGGAACCGTTTTGGATCTGCCGCTTCTTCGGCTAATCTATTCCACAGTCTGCGATAAGGGAGGTTAGGCGATGAACCGAAGAGAAGTCTTGGGTGCAATGGCCGGACTGGCCGTAGCCGGCGCCGTGCCGCCCGAAGCCGGGCTCCCGGGCGCTCCGCCAGATTCCGCTTCCAGCGGCATGATCTACCGGACGCTCGGCAAGACCGGGGAAAAGGTCTCCGCCATCGGCCTGGGCGGCTACCATATCGGAATGCAATCCGACCCGCAGGAGAGCATCCGCATTATCCGCTTTGCCATCGACAACGGCATCACTTTCATGGACAACTGCTGGGACTATAACGACGGCGAGAGCGAGCGCCGCATGGGACAGGCGCTGCGCGACGGCTACCGCCAGAAGGTGTTCCTGATGACCAAGTATGACGGCCGCACCAAGGAAGCCGCCGCCAAGCAGATCGACGAATCGTTGCAGCGCCTGCAGACCGACGTCATCGATCTGATCCAGTATCACGAGAACATCCGCCTCGAGGACCCCGACCGCTACTTCGCGCCGGGCGGAGCCCACGAAGCCGTGATGGCCGCCAAGCAGGCCGGCAAGGTCCGCTACATCGGGTTCACCGGCCACAAAGACCCGAGCGTCCACCTGCGGATGCTGGAAGAGGCGCAGGCCCAGCATTTCCACTTTGACGCCTGCCAGATGCCGCTGAACGTGATGGACGCGCATTTCCGCAGCTTCGGCAAGGAAGTGCTGCCCAAGCTGGTGGCGCAGGGGATCGCTGCGCTCGGCATGAAGCCCATGGGCGACGGCAACGTGCTCAAGGCCGGCGTGGTGACGCCCATCGAGTGCCTGCATTACGCCTTGAGCCTGCAAACCTCAGTGGTGATCAACGGCTGCGAGAGCGTGGAACGAGTGCAGCAGGCCTTGGAGGCGGCCCGTACCTTCAAGCCCATGACCTCCGAACAGACGGCGGCCCTGCTGGCCAAGACCCGGACCGCGGCCCTGACGGGCAAGTTCGAGCCTTTCAAAACCACCAGCGCTTTTGACGGCACAGCCCACAATCCCCAGTGGCTGGGGTGAAGCGCCGGCCAGCGCAGTAGCAGATTCTCACCGGCGGGGGACCTCGGCTCGAGTTGACGAATGACTCCGAGCGTCCGCGCCGCGGGTGAAGCGTCCCGACGGGCGCCGGCTGGCGGCTTGAAGGCCACTCTTGCGAACTCCAAGGATCATCCTGATCGCCGTGCTGATGGCGGCGTTGACCTTCCTGGCGGCCTGGATTCTGACGGTCAACTTCTATGTCACCTGGAAGGCCTTCGAGCACCAGGCCTCGGCAGTTTCGGCGGCCTTTCGACTCGGGTTTGTAGTCGCCGGTCTTATGAGCGCGGCCGCTTTCGGGATCACCCTCTACTTTCTGCGCGCCAGGCAGGCGCGGCCCAAATCTTCAAACTGACGGTTGGGAAGTCTGATCTATTTTCCCGGCGCGTAGTAACCCTGACTGACGTGGAGCTTGACGCCGGGGCGGGAACAGGTGAGGCGGATGGGGTGATAGCGGCCGTCGCTTGGACCGGTGGGAACGAAGCCCAGCGCGTAGGTGTAAGTGAGGGCGGCGGCAATCCCGTCAAGCTCCCGCTGCAGCGCCTTGGGATTGAGAGCCATGAAGAAAAGGCCGCCGGTCTGCTTGGCGAGGTACTGCGCGGCCTCAATCCCCCCGAAAGGCGGCTGCCCTTCACGGTCCACCCAGGGCAACAGGGTGTAAACCGTGATGTTGCTGCGCTGGACCCGCTCCAGGGTCTGGAGCTGGTTGTGGTAGCTGTAGGTGTCGGGCGAATCGGACACTACCAGGAGCGCCCGGTGCCCTGGCTGGCCGGGGAAACGCTCCTGAGCCACGGTGAAGACGGCGTCGTAAAGCCCGGCGGTGCCTTCGGGCGGCGAGGCGAAAACCTCCTGCAACGCGGAATCGATCTTGGCCAGATCATCGCTGAATTCGCCGTGCAGTTGCGCCTTCTCCGCAAAACTGGCCACGAACACCTGGTCGCCGGGAACGACGATCCTGTGCAGCAGGGTCGAATAGGGGCGCCAACCGACAGGGTCGGGTTCGTAAAGCTGGCTGCGGCTGTTGTCGATCAGAATGCCCAGGGAGATCGGCTCCCGCGGGCGGCGCTCGAAGAAGGTGACGGGCTGCGGGCGGTCCTGGTCAAGCACTTGAAAGTCGCCGGCCTTGAGATCGACTACCAGCTTCCTTCCCGGACCCTCGGCGAGCACCCAAAGCTTCACCATGGAACGTTCGGGGCTGGCCGCCTCGGCGGCCGCCGCCAGCAGCAGGCAAAATAGGGACGGCGCGATTTTGCTGAATAAGGCTCGCATATCGATCGATCTCAAAGACCATGGTAACAATCGCCCTCGCCGGCCGGCAATCACTTACTCCGCCCTGGTATTCCCGGCGCGAGGACGGCGGCCATCGCATTCGAGTTGACACGTCCACCGACCATCGGGATAATAGATCGTACCGAATCCTTCCAGTCTCAAATTTTCTTTCGGTACACGAGTGATGGTTCTTGGCGACTGAGCGAGCAGCTTCGCGCACGGGGCGAGGCGCTGCCAAGGCGCTTCCAAACACGGTTCCACCCGCTTCTCCTTCGGCAAACTTGTTGACGCAGGTCATTTGACGCCAGTCTGGGCGCAGGCCGGCATGAATGGAGGCGTATGAGTGCGAAGTACATTTTTGTGACGGGCGGGGTGGTCAGTTCACTCGGCAAGGGACTGGCCTCGGCTTCGATGGGCTGCCTGCTGGAGTCGCGCGGGCTGCGGGTGACCATTCTCAAGTTCGATCCCTATCTCAACGTCGATCCCGGCACCATGAGTCCGTTCCAGCACGGCGAGGTGTTCGTCACCGACGACGGCGCCGAAACCGATCTCGATCTCGGCCACTACGAGCGTTTCACCCACGTGCGCATGACGCGCGACAACAACTGCACGGCGGGGCGCATCTACGAGCGCATCATCACCAAGGAGCGGCGGGGCGACTACCTGGGCAAGACCGTGCAGGTGATTCCGCACGTCACCAACGAGATCAAGGCAGCCATCAAGAAGCTCTCCGAAGGGGTCGACGTGGTGATCGTGGAGGTGGGCGGCACCGTGGGCGATATCGAGTCCCTGCCCTTTCTCGAAGCCATCCGCCAGATGCGCCAGGAGCAGGGACGCGAGCACGCAGTCTTCGTGCACCTGACGCTAGTGCCCTATATCGGCGCCGCCGGCGAGCTCAAGACCAAGCCCACCCAGCATTCGGTAAAGGACCTGCGCGAGATCGGCATCCAGCCCGACATTCTGATCTGCCGTACCGACCGCTTTCTTTCCAACGACCTGAAGGCCAAGATCGCTCTGTTTTGCAGCGTGCCGGAGGAGGCGGTGATCACCGCCCGGGACGTGGAGAGCATTTACGAAGTACCGCTGGCGCTGGCGGCCGAGGGGCTGGACGAACAGATCCTGAAATGCCTCAAGCTCGAGGCGCGCGAGCGCCAGATGGAGTCCTGGACGTCGCTGGTGGACCGGCTGAAACACCCGGCCGACGAGGTCGCGATCGGCATGGTGGGAAAATACGTGGAGTACCAGGACTCGTACAAGAGCCTGAACGAGGCGCTGACGCATGGGGGGGCGGCTCACGGCGTCCGCCCCAACCTGATCTGGATCGAGGCCGAAGGCCTGGAGGCCGATCCCGAGTGGCCGCGGCAGCTGGCGGATCTGGATGCGATTCTGGTTCCGGGCGGGTTCGGCCGGCGCGGCATCCAGGGCATGCTGCTGGCCGTGCAATACGCGCGCACGCGCAAGGTGCCGTACTTCGGCATCTGCCTGGGCATGCAGTGCGCCGTGATCGAGTATGCCCGCAACGTCTGCGGGCTGAAGGGGGCCGACAGCTCCGAGTTCGATCCGGCGACGCCGCACCGGGTGATCTACAAGTTGCGCGAACTGCGCGGGGTCGACGAACTGGGCGGCACCATGCGCCTCGGCGCCTGGACGGCCAGGCTGAAGCCGGGCTCCTTCGCTCAGCAGGCCTACGGATCGCTCGAGATTTCCGAACGCCACCGGCATCGCTACGAGTTCAATCGCGAATATGAGCAGACGCTCAGCGCCGGCGGGCTCGAGATCACGGGCGTGACCCCGGACGGTACCTACGTGGAGATCGTCGAGATCCGCGATCATCCCTGGTTTCTGGGCTGCCAGTTTCATCCCGAGTTCAAGTCGCGTCCGCTGGAGCCGCAGCCGCTGTTCAAGGCCTTTATCGGCGCGGCGGTCAAGCATCGGGCGCGGCGGCTGGCGCCGCTGGTGGTCGCCGAGGCCTCCGGACAGCAAGGCCCGGCCGCCGGCGGTTCGCGACCAGAGAAGAAGCTGACGGTCTCACGGTAACGGCGTGCCTCATCGGTTCAAACTCGGCCGGGCCTCCGTCGGCGAGGGGTCCCCGCTGTTCTTCATCGCCGGTCCCTGCGTCATCGAGAGCGAGGGCCACGCGCTCAAGACGGCGCGCGCCCTGGCCAAGTCGGCTCGCGAGCTGCGGATTCTCCTGATTTTCAAGGCCTCGTACGACAAGGCCAATCGCACCTCGCTGGACTCCTACCGGGGCCCGGGGCTGGAGCGCGGCCTGCAGATTCTGGCCAGAATCAAACAGGAGACCGGTGTGCCGGTGCTCACCGACGTTCATGACCCTGCGCAGGCGGAAGCTGCCGCCGGGGTCTGCGACGTGATTCAAGTTCCGGCGTTTCTGTCGCGTCAAACCGACCTGCTGCTGGCCGCCGGCCGGTCGGGTGCGGCGGTGAACATCAAGAAGGGTCAATTCCTCTCGCCCTGGGACATCCGGCACGCCGTTGAGAAGGTGGCCAGCACCGGCAATCACAAGATCATCGTGACGGAGCGTGGATCGAGCTTCGGATACAACAACCTGGTGGTGGATATGCGGGGTCTGGCTGTCATGCGCGAGTTTGGCTATCCGGTGGTGCTCGATGTCACGCATTCGCTGCAGCTTCCGGGTGGCGAAGGCGCGAGCAGCGGCGGTCAGCCGCAGTTCATCCCCGCCCTGGCGCGCGCCGGAGTGGCCGCCGGGGTGGACGGCGTCTTCATGGAGGTGCACGAGAATCCGGTCAGAGCCCTCTCCGACGGACCCAACGCGCTCCGCCTGAACCGATTCAAGCCTCTCGCCTGGCAATTGCGCGATCTCGGCGCCGTCATTCGCAGCTTTCCAAAAGGGTAGCGAAGACCAGAACCCTTCACTCTGCTAGACTGAAGGGCTTGATCGATAGGGGTGGGGTCCGATGGCTCTGGTTTCAATGACGGAACTCCTGAACGAGGCGCGCGCGAGCGGGTACGCGGTCTGTTACTGTGAGTCCTGGAACCTGGAGTCTTTTGCGGCCGTGGTCGAGGCGGCCGAAGAGCTAAAGGCGCCGATCATTACCGGTTTCAATGGCGGCTTTCTCAGTGACCCTGAGCGGCCAAGGCCTGATAAGATTGCTTACTATGCCGGCCTGGGGCTCGCTTTGCAGACCTCAGACGCACGGACGGCCTTCCTGATGAATGAGAGCGACGATTTCGCCCAGATTGAGCAGGCCATCGAAATGGGATTCAACGCGGTGATGGTGGAAAACGCGCGCCTCGAGCCGCCCGCGTATCGCTCCCTGGTCCGGAGCGTTGTGGCGTTGGCGCACCCTGCAGCCGTTACCGTGGAAGCGGCGGTCGGGCACCTGGCAGACAGCGATGGTCACGTAAAAGCCGAAGCCACGAGTCCGGGCGAGGCTCAGAGATTAGTGGAGGAGACCGGCATCGACGCCCTCGGCGTGGCGGTGGGCAACGTTCACATTCTGACGCAGGGCAAGGTCGGGCTGGACTTGGGGAGGCTCGAAGAAATTCGCAATCGGGTGACCGTGCCGTTGGTCTTGCACGGCGGCAGCGGGATTCCGCTGGAACAGATTCAAGATTACACTCAGCGCGGAGTCGCCAAGATCAATTTTGGCACGGTGCTCAAGCAAGTCTATCTGGATGCGGTCCGGGGGAAGCTGACGGCGTATGAGCATCCCATGAACCCGCACCCGTTCGTTGGCATGGGCGGGCGAGCGGACATTCTGATGGCCGGGCGCCAGGCCGTGAAGCAAAAGGTGAAGGAACTGATCACGCTCTGCGACGCTGCGGCAAAAGCCTCCAGGGTCGGAGCGGTACCTTAACGGCGACTGCTGACCAACCGGTCTGGAGTCGGAGTCTAAGATCGGACGAAAGGAGAGCCAATGATCACCCAGGAGGAGTATCGAGCCGCGGTCGAAAAATCCGTCCAAATGTTGCAGCAGGCTGGTCTCCCCATAACTCCAACCGAACGCGAGCGCCTCGAAGTCGCCGATTTCGGTCTGGGGCAGTTGGCGACCACCGGCCTCGAACTCCTGACCTACGTGAATACCGACAGAGTCTGCGCCAAAGAGATCATCATGTTTCCTCATCAAACCTGTCCTGAGCACTGGCATCCGACCAAGGGGACGAGGCTTGGGAAAGAAGAGACCTTCCGATGCCGTTGGGGAACTGTTTACCTTTATGTGCCGGGAACATCCACGCCCGACCCCGTGTGCCGGCCGCCTGCGGGTTCGGAGCCCTACTACAAGTCCCAGCACCAGGTGGTGCTGGCAGCGGGCGAGCAGTACACGCTTTATCCGGATACTCCTCACTGGTTCCAAGCCGGGCCGCAAGGAGCGATCGTCTCCGAGTTTTCCACCCGCAGCACCGACGAGGAGGACCAGTTCTCCGATCCCCGCATCAAGAGGGCGCCGGAAGTTGCCAAAGATTGAGCCCACCCCAAGCAAAAAATGGGCGGTTGAGCATGGAGACCCGCCGGTCACCGCACCGGCGCCTTAGGCCAAGGGAATGACCCACCCCATCATCATGCCGGACCTCGGCCAGACTGCGGCCGAAGGCAAGATCGTACGCTGGCTCAAGAAGCCCGGCGATCAGGTCACCCAGGGGGAGGCGTTACTGGAAGTCGAAACCGACAAAGTGACGATGGAGGTGGAGTCCTATAAGAGCGGGTACCTGCGAGCGATCTTGACGGCCGAAGGCGAAATGGCCGGTGCGCTGTCGCCGATTGCGATCCTGACCGATCAAGCGGACGAATTCTACGAAGTCCGGACAGCGGAATCGCGGCTTGACAGTGCACAGCGCTGGTCCCAGGGCACCGACGCAAAGGCGCGCTCGGCGACCCTGCCGCTAGCCGCTGGCAGCGAATCGACGCGCCTTGCCGCAACACCGGCCGCGAAATCCCGCGCCCGCGAACTGGGTCTGGATCTCAGCCAGGTCGCGGCTTCCCGTCCCGACGGATTGATCACCAGGCGCGATGTCGAGGCGCCGCCCGCCCGGTCGAAACCGGCGCTCGCGATGGCCGCCCTGACGGCGAAGAGCGTTCGATCCATTCCTCACTTCGACGTGACCATCGACGCTGACGTCTCCGCGCTCGTTGAGTGGCGTTATGGCTGGAACTCCCGTCATCCCGAGTGCCGGCTGTCCCTGAACGACATCTTTGTGCGAACGGCAGCCTTGGCGCTGCGGGACGTTCCCGGCCTCAACGTGCGGTATGCGGACGGGAGCGTTCAGGAACGACGCGCGGCCGACGTGCTGGTCATTGCCGCCTTGCCGGCAGGGCTCTCGTGGGTTCCGGTTTCCGACCCAACCTTGTTGACCTGGGAAGATTGTGCCCGTCGGTTAGGGCAAGCGTTGCGAGCTGCTGAGCAAGGGCAGGCGCTCCGAGCGCTGGGGGAGGGAACTCCGGCCTTAGCGATATCGAACCTGGGAATGTTCGGGGTCAAGCAATTTACCGCGATCATTCCTCCGGATTGCGCCGCCATCCTGGCCATCGGGGCCGTGCGGGACGAGGCGGTCGTTATCGAGGGGCGGATTGCGATCGGCAAGGTCTGCACCCTGACGCTGGCGGCCGACCATCGGGTCATCGATGGCGTCATGGCCGCAAAGTTTCTGGAGAGAGTTCAAGCTCACTTGAAATCGCTATGAGCGAAATCGTCCTGGACGCAGAGCGTAGGGTGGAGATGTACCGGCGCATGGTTCTGTCCCGGAGGTTCGAGGAACGCGTCTACTACCTGTTTTTGGAGGGCCGACTGCCCGGTACAATCCATCAGTCGCAGGGCCAGGAGGCTACCGCGGTAGGAGTGTGTTCCGCGCTGGAAGCTGCGGACATGATTACCAGCACGCATCGCCCTCATGCTCACGCGGTGGCGCGCGGGGTTCCGGTGGAAAGTCTGATGGCGGAGTTGTTCGCGAAGACCAGTGGCTGCTGCCGCGGTAAAGGCGGCTCCATGCACGTTGGGGACGCGGGGGTCGGCATGCTGCCGGCGATTGCGATTGTCGCCGGCGGAATTCCCCTGGCGGCTGGCTATGCTCTTGCCTTTCAGTATCTCAGGCGGCCGAATATCGTGGCTTGCTTCTTCGGTGACGGCGCCACGAACAACGGGGCTTTTCACGAAGCGGTGAATATGGCGGCGATTTGGGATTTGCCGGTGGTCTTCGTCTGTGAGAACAATAGATACGCAGCCTCGACGGCGGTCGACAAGGTGATGCGAGTCAAACACGTCAGTGAGCGGGCCGCCGCCTACGGAATGTCGGGCGAGACCGTTGACGGTAATGATGTGGAGGCCGTGTATCGGTCGATGAAGAGGGCGGGAACGAGAGCCAGGCAAGGAGCGGGCCCGACCTTGCTCGAGCTCGAGACCTATCGGCAGGCGGGCCATTCGCGCAGCGACCCGGGACACTATCGGACGCCTGCAGAAGTGGCGGCGTGGAAAGCGCGCGATCCGATTACAAGCTTCGAGGCTCGCCTCTCCGCCGAGGGAATCCTCAGCCCGGAGCGGATCGCCGCCATTGTGGCGGAGATCGAAGGCGAACTGGACCGGGCGGTGAAGGCAGCTGAGGAAGCTCAAGGTCCACGGCCGGAGGATTGTCTTACCGATGTCTTTGCCCCCTGAAACGCTCCCCAATACATCACCGCCGGCCCGGGAAATGAACATGGTGGAAGCCTTGCGCGAGGCGTTGCGCGAGGAGATGCGGCGCGACGAAAGGGTCATCCTCCTCGGCGAAGACATCGGTATCGAGGGAGGATTCGGGGGGGCGTTTACGGTGACCCTCGGATTATCCGAAGAATTTGGACACCGCCGTGTTATCGACACTCCGATCTCTGAGGCGGCCATTGCAGGACTCACGGCGGGAGCCGCTCTCGGCGGGCTCCGCCCCGTAGCCGACGTCCAATACGGAGACTTCTTGTTTCTGGCGATGGACCAGCTTGCAAACAACGCCGCCAAACTCCGTTACATGTCAGGAGGGAAGCTGGCGGTGCCCATGGTATTCCGGGCTCCGGTGGGGGCTACGACTCGGGGCGCGCAGCACGGGGGATCATTGGAAGCCTTCTTCATGCACCTGCCCGGGCTGAAGGTGGCCTGTCCGTCAAACCCTTACGACGGCAAGGGCCTCCTCAAGACCGCGATACGTGACGACAATCCCGTCATGTTCTTTGAGCACAAGCTCCTTTACGGCAGTAAGGGCGCGCGTAAGGAGAAGTCGGGACTTCAGGTTACGGCGATGATTCCGGAACAGGAATACTTGATTCCTTTCGGCCAGGCAAAGGTGCTGCGTCCCGGGAACGACGTAACCGTGGTGGCGAATCTGTTGATGGTGCACAAGTCGTTGGAAGCCGCGAATACCTTGGAAAGCTCGGGCATCAGCGTCGAAGTGATCGACCCCCGAACTCTGGTCCCGTTTGACTGGGAAACCGTATTCCGCTCGGTCCGAAAGACCGGAAGGCTTGTCATCGTGGAAGAAGACAACTTGACCGGGGGCTGGGGTGCCGAGGTGGCGGCCCGCGCAGCCGAAAGCTGCATCGGCTATCTGGACGGTCCCATTCGTCGAGTGGCGGCGCCCGACACCCCCGTACCCTTCGCGCCGGTCATGGAGAACTTCTACGTCCCTTCGGCGGAGAGGATCGTAACAGCGGTACGAGACGTCACGGCCTGATAGACTCCGCGGCCCCCAAATAACGATCGAGCCGCAATTCGAGTATCTGCTCATGCACCTTCCCGAGAAACTCGTGGTACCAGCGACCGCTGGACCCACGTTCGCGACGCAGCTCGTGCTCGGCTTCAGGCCCGTTTCGGATCATTGTTTCTTTACTATCGCCGCGCTTTTATCGTTACCGCCAGGAAGCGCTAAAGGGTGGCTGTAACGGGTCAGATCTAAAGAAGGGGCATCTTCCGCAAGGTCGCTCTGATACGATATCAATCTGGACTCACTTAACCGGACCGCGACGCGTCGCGAGACCTTGCCGGGCGTCAGTCTGAGGGTCGACTATTTGGGACAATGGGTGACACCTTGGTGGGAAGGTGGGGTCGATGAGGTGCCCAAGACGCGTGCCGGATTCCTGGCCCGCACCCCGATCAACCGGCACGATCTTGGGGTCAATTGGAACAACACGTTAGACAGAAGCGGCGTTGTTGTAGGCAATGAGGTGGAGATCACCCTCGACGCCGAAGCCATCTTGGAGCGTGCATGACTCCCGCGCCGACGAAGGACTCGAGTTCTCAGCTGGCCAGCGCCTTGCAGGAGGGGCGAGCGCGAACGCTTGAGCTCGTAGCCGATCTGACGGACGAGCAGATGATCGGGCCCCGACTGCCCATTGTCAATCCTCTGCGCTGGGAGATCGGCCACGTCGCGTGGTTCCAGGAGTACTGGGTCCTGCGCCAGTTCCGCAAGGAATCTCCCACCAAACGCGAGGGCGACTCCCTTTACGATTCCGCTCGCATTGCTCACGACACGCGCTGGGATTTGCTGCTTCCTTCCAAGGCAGAGACCCTGGCCTACGCTCAGCGAATCCTTGGCCGCGTCTTGGAGCAGCATGGGACCTCCGGGCTTGAGGCTGGTCCGAGGGCTGACGGCTATGACGAGGCGTATTTCATTCGCCTCGCTCTCTTTCATGAATACATGCACGCGGAGGCATTCACCTACACCCGCCAGACACTGAATTACGCTCCACCGAAGATCAGCATTGCTCAGGGCAGAGGCGGTGGCCCCCAGGCTGACGTTCCAGAAGGGGAGGATGGTTCGAGACATTCCGAGCCGTTGCTCGGAGACGCCGAGATTCCGGGCGGGACTTTTCTCCTGGGCAGCACTCCGGACATGACGTTCGTATTTGACAACGAACAGTGGGCGCATTCCGTAACGCTCGAACCTTTCCGGATGGCACGAACCGCGGTGTCCAACGCTGAGCTTGCCGCCTTCGTTGACGAGGCGGGTTATCAGCGGCCTGACTTTTGGACGAAGGAAGGCTGGCAATGGCGCGAGAGCGTAAGCGCTGAACACCCGGTCTACTGGCAGAGGCAGGCGAGCGGCCGCTGGCTGCGGCGTCACTTCGATGAGTGGGTGCCGCTGGAACCGCGCCGGCCCGTCTTGCACGTCAACTGGTATGAGGCCGATGCTTACTGCCGCTGGGCCCGACGCCGGCTGCCTACCGAGGCCGAATGGGAGATGGCGGCGAGCGCGGAGCCGAACTCGGGCGGACGCGGCATCGCGGCAAAGAAGCGCCTGTTTCCTTGGGGCGATGAAGCTCCGACGGCGGATCGCGCCAACCTCGACTGGCGGGCGATGGGTGGCGTAGACGTCGACGCTTTGCCGGCGGGCGACAGCGCCTTCGGTTGCCGCCAGATGATCGGTAACGTGTGGGAGTGGACGGCGACCGACTTCGGCCCGTATCCAGGTTTCTCTCCCGGTCCTTACAAGGAGTATTCCGCTCCCTGGTTCGGAGACCACAAGGTGCTGCGCGGCGGGTGCTGGGCGACGCGCTCCGGCCTGATTCGGAACAACTACCGCAACTTTTACCAACCCCACCGGCGTGACGTTTGGTGCGGCTTTCGCACCTGTGCTCCTTAAGGGGATAGCGTGAGGATCGGAATCGTCACTCCGGCGCCGCCTCGATCCCGCTACGGGAACCGGGTCACGGCCCTTCGCTGGGCGCGCATTCTGAGAGGGCTTGGGCACCGAGTCCAGATCGCGCAGGCTTACGAAGGGGAGCCCTACGACCTGCTGATCGCATTGCACGCCCGGCGCAGCTACCCCTCGGTGAGGCGCTTTCACGATGCCTTTCCCAAGCGGCCACTGATCGTTGCCATCACGGGAACGGACCTCTACCGCGATCTGCCGCGAAGCCTGAGCGCGCAGCGGTCGCTCGGCCTGGCGACGATTGTTCTGGCGCTGCAGCCCAAGGCGAGCGAGGAACTGGAACCTCGGCTACGCCAAAAGGTTCGCGTCATCCACCAGTCAGTCTCCCGGTCGTCGAAGCAACGGCGTCCGGAGTCCTCCGCTTCACGCCGGAGCTTTGAGGTGTGTGTGATCGGCCACCTGCGACCGGTCAAAGACCCCTTTCGCGCGGCCCTAGCGGCTCGGCGCCTTCCATCTTCCTCGCGCGTCCGCATTCTGCACGTCGGCGCGCCCATGGACAAAGTGATGGCGAAGCGCGCGCGCTTCGAGATGAAAGTCAACCCGCGCTACCAGTGGCTCGGCGAGCAGCCACGGTGGCGCGTGCGGCAAATTCTCGAACGCAGCAAGCTCTGCGTACTTTCGTCGAAGCTGGAGGGTGGAGCTAACCTTGTCTCGGAAGCGACCGTCGCCGGCACGCCGTTGGTCGCTTCGCGAATTGCCGGTTCGGTGGGTCTCCTTGGCGAAAACTACCCTGCCTACTTCGAGGTCGGTGACACGGAAGGGCTGGCGCAACTTCTCAACCGCGCCGAGACCGATCGAGCGTTCCTGAGCCGACTCAGATCTCAGTGCAGAGAGCTCATTCCTCTGTTTGATCCCCGCCGCGAAAAGAGCGCCTGGAGTCAAGTGCTTGCAGAACTCCACCTTGTTGTCCAGGACGCTCGGTGATCGCGCCAGTACACGCCTTAGGAGAATCTCCCCGTGTGGTTTGGGTAGTCGGCGATCCCGACCGAGTCGTCGGCTACTCGCAGAAGTTGAGTGTCCGCGATCTTCGCGACGACGAAGTGGTGAGTTTTCCGAGTCTGACCTATCTATCACGGTCGGCTTCACCCGGCGACCGCCAAGCGCGCTGGCGTTCCTCCGTCGCAGACCGCTGCCTGGAGCACGCCCAGAGGCAAGGGGCGCGCGCCTACGTGGACACCGAACCGTACGGCAGGGCGACTTTGGAGCTGATCTACGATCCGCATTAGGGGATCTCCGCACGCCCCCCTGCAACTTATTGGTTTTGACGAAGGTTCCACAGTTCCGTCGCGGAGACCAACATCCCGTGCGCCGGGAGAGCCTCGGCTATTGCTGAATCACTTCCGTTCCGGCAGGCGGTGTGAATTCAAACAGTGACTCCGGCACGGAGGCATTGCGGGCGATGCGCTCGAAGATAAACTTCATGCTGGTCTCGTCCGGGTAGGTGATCATCAGGCGGCGGATGTCAAAGGAGGGTGTGAGTTCCACAAGCACGTCCCGGTAGTCCTGCTCGTAGCCCCGTTTGGGATAAGCGCGCAGGACGTAGTCGCCCGGGTCGAGAGGGGCTTCATCGGCGGCAAGTTCGACCCGGGAGAAGGCGCGGCGCAGGCTGAGATGCGACAGCAGAAGGTCCAGGGGCACACGGACATCGTCGCTGGCCTTCAGCGGCGTGCGGGTCAGCTGCTTCTCCGCCGGCACGTAGAGCAGCACATTCTTGCCGTCGGAGAGGAAGAGCTTCGGCTCCGGTTTCTGGTATTCCCAGCGCATCTTGCCGCCGCGTTGTAGATAGACTATGCCGGACTCTGTCCGGACCCGGCCCCAGGCTGACGATTCCTGAGTGAAAACTGCCTTGAGGGTGCGGACGCCGCGGTAGCTGGACTCGAACCGCTGCACGATATCGGCGGCGGGGGGCGATCCACCGACGGTGGCCCCGCCGGCGGGCTTGGCTCCGGTCCTGCCCTCGGCTCCGGCCCACGCGCGCTGCACGAAGCCCACGAACAGCACCGTAGCCGCCAGCAGGCCCCACAAGTTCCGGTGGTTAGGGTTTCGCAACCGATGTCGCATTCGAAGACTCCAATTGAATGACTTTCAGGACCTGAGCCGCCTGCGGGCCGGCCGGATCGATCGCCATTCCGGCGCGGTATTCATCCCAAGCCTCTGCCGTGCGGCCCCTTGAGCCGTAGAACATCGCCAGCATGTAGCGAACCCGAGCCTCCTTCGGATCCGCCGCCTGCGCCCGCTTGAAGTCGCGCTCCGCCTCTTCCGGATCGTCCTGTCGCCAGCGCGCCACCCCGAGGCCGAGCCAGGCTAGAGCCGTCGGCTCCACGGCGAGCGAGGCCCGAAACTGGACCTCGGCGTCCTGGAAGCGCCCTTGGTCGATATCGAGCTGTCCCAGCTTGTTGCGGGCGAAGCTGCTCAAGGGCGAGAGGCTGACCGCCTTCTCGAATTCCTGCCGGGCGTCGTCGGGCAGGCCCATTTCGTCGTAGGCCGAGCCCAAGTCGACGTGGGCCATGGTGTCGTCGGGCGAGATCTGCAGGGCGCGCTTCAGATCGTCCACCGCTTCGTCATAACGATGCTCTTCGGTCAGCACCAAGCCGAGGTTGTCGAGCACCACCACAGAGTCCGGCGCCAGCCTGGCGGCCGCCTGCCACTCCTCGGCCGCCTGCTGGTGCTGACCGTGATCCCAGTAAACCTTACCGAGATCGACATGGATGACATAGGCGTCGGGTGAGACCTCGAGGGTGCGCCGGAAAAGGATGGTTTCATCCTTCCAGTCCCGGTTGCGCGTGACGATGCGCACGGCCGCCAGAAGAGCCAGCGCCACGGCGGCGGAAGCCATCGCCACGCGCCACGCCCGCCGCTGGCCGGAAGCGTCCCACAGGCGCGTGAGGGCCCACGCCAGCACCCAGCAGAGGCCGACCGAAGGGAGATAGAGGTAGCGCTCGGCGAAGGCCGCGGCCGGCATCCAGCGGATATTGAGGACGGGCGCGATCGTAATCAGAAACCAGACCAGTCCGAAGGAGACCGGTCGCGCTTTCGTCCAAAGCAGCACGAACAGCAGCGTCCCCGCCAGCACGGTGGCGATCCCCGCGAGAATCGCGGGCAGCAGCGCCGTCCAATTGCTGGAGAAGTTGTAGTACATGCACAAGCGGACCGGCCACAGGACCTTGCCGGTATATTGGCCGAGCAGCGCCGCCGCCGACAGGATCTGCTCATCGAAGAAGACGTTGGGGCGGCCGGAAGAGAGCGGAACGAAGCCTCCCAAGAATCGCCCGCGAACCACGAGGTAAACGGGAACCAGCAGCCAGGACGGCGCGTAGCGCGCCACCTTCTCCAACCCGCCGGTCCGGAATCGGTCCTCGCGATAGCAGTGCTCGTAGACCGTTGCCATCACGGGTAGAGTAAGTGCCTGCTCCTTGGAGAGCAGCGCGAGGATCAGAGCCGCGATGACCGCGGCCTGCGCCTTGAGCCAGGGCCAGGCGAAGGGCGGGGTCGCGAAGGATGGAATGCGCAGATAGAGCCCGAAGGCCGCCAGGTAAAACAGCGTAACCTCCAAGTCCGTGACCGCCCCGACCCAATCCACCGACTCGCTATGCACTGGATGCAAGGCGAAGATCAGCGCCGCCGCCAGCGCGATTCTCCAGTCCTGAAACAACCGCTCGGTCAGCTTGTAGAGCAGCAGAACCACGCCCACATGAACGAGCAGATTCATGAGGTGAAACGCCAAGGGACTGGGCCCGAACAGTTGGTAGCAGAGCAGGTAGCCGAACGTCATCATCGGCCGGTAATAGTTTGTGACCGCGCCAGCGCCGCCGACGAAGGACCAGGCCGAGCTGGTAAAGATGGGGCGCAGGTAGTGGAAGCTGCGGAGGTACGGATTGCCGAGCACCTGGGAGTTGTCGTCGTACACAAACCCGTTGGCCAGCGTGTTGAGATAGGGCAGTGCCGCTATCACGGCGAGCACCGCCATCAGGATCGCGTTGCGGCGGGCGCTCAGCAAGCCGCGGTGCACCTCGACATGGGCCTCCGGGGCGTCAGAGACGATGGAGCCGCCGGACGTCACACCTTCAGGTTCAAGAGCCGCGTCGGACATTGGGAACCCGGCAAGCACCTCATGCGCAATGAGCCCTCCCCGGCCAAGGCCGGTCTTCGCACAACCATGGTCGCACGCTCCGGCGGCTGGCGCCACAGACGCGGACTCCGGCGGGGCGCTTTCCGTCCTCCAGAATCCTATCGATGTCGACGGCGGCTCAAGGGTTCGCTTCCCGTGCTCGCATCGAAGTTGTGCGCGGTATTGATCAGTGCCAGGTGGGAAAAGGCTTGGGGAAAGTTCCCGAGCTGCCGGTGCTCTTTAGGGTCGTATTCCTCGGACAGCAGTCCGACGTCATTGCGAAGCTCAAGCAACCGCTCGAACAACCGGCGCGCTTCGTCGAGGCGGCCCTGCAGAAGGTAATTGTCCGCCAGCCAAAAACTGCAGGGCAGGAACGCGCCTTCGTCGCCCTGGAGGCCATCAACGCCGCTATCGTTGCTGTAACGCGCCACCAGCCCGTCCCGCATCAGGTTCTTCTCGATCGCCGCAATGGTCCCCCGGATGCGCGGATCTTCCGGCGGCAGAAACCCGACCAGGGGCAGCAGCAGCAAGCTCGCGTCCAGCTCCTTGCTGCCGTAGAATTGCACGAACGAATTGAGCTCCCGGCTGAAGCCGAGGCGGCAGACCTCCTGGTGAATATCCCGGCGGAGTCTGTCCCAGCGCTCCAGAGGACCCTCTTCGCCGAAGGCCTGTAAGATCCGAACGGCGCGGTCGACGGCCACCCAGGCCATCACCTTGGAATGAACAAAATGGCGCCGCGGCCCGCGCACTTCCCAGATTCCCTCATCCGGCTTGGTCCAGATCTTCTCCAGATGGCCGACGGCGGCCCGGGCGAGCCTCCAGCCTTCCTCGAGTCCCTGCAGTCCCTGGCGCCGCGCCAGGTAGGAGGAGTCGAGCACCTCGCCGTAGACGTCCAGCTGCAACTGCTCGGAGGCGGCGTTTCCGACTCGCACGGGCTGGGAGCCCTCATAACCGGGCAGTTCCGGCAATTCGAACTCGGTGAGCCGGCTCTCGCCAGCCAGACCATACATGATCTGAATCTGGTCTGGGCTCCCCGCGGCGGCGCGCAGCAGCCAGTCACGCCAGGCGCTGGCTTCATCCAGGAAGCCGCTCTCCAATAGGGCGCAGAGCGTATAGGTCGCGTCGCGCAGCCAGCAATAGCGATAGTCCCAGTTGCGAGCTCCGCCGATCTGCTCCGGCAACGACGTGGTGGCGGCCGCCACGATGCCGCCCGTTTCGTGGTGCGTGAGACCTTTCAAGGTGACGAGTGATCGCAGGACCGCCTCCCGGTAAGATCCCTGGCGCGTGTACCGGCTCGACCATTTCTCCCAGGCAGCGGTCACACGCTCAACAACGGCGGCTGCATCGGGCGAAGCCGGGAGGGGGCGGAAGGAGGCTGACCACGACAACGTGAGCGGAATGGTCTGGCCTTCCGAGACCTCGAATTCCGCCCGCGTCTTGAAGTCCTCGCCCCGCAGCTCGAGGGGCGCGGCCAGCACGAGGCGCTCCGGTCCGGCCACCGCGCACAGCCGCCCGTCATCCAGGCGGCGGACCCAAGGAACCACGCTTCCGTATTCGAAGCGAATGGCCAGCTCCATCTGCATGGACACGCGACCGTGAACGCCGCGCACCAGCCGGATGACGTCTTGGTGCTCGCCGCGCCGGTCCATGCAATCGATGAGGACGGCGGTCCCCTCTGGACCTGAAAATTCAGTCTCTAGAACGAGGGTTCCTTCCCGGTAGCGGCGAGTGACCTTGGGGTTAGGGGCTCTTGGAGCGATGCTCCAATGGCCGTTCTCGGGCGATCCCAGAAGCGCCGCGAAGCAAGCCGCTGAATCGAAGCGCGGAAGGCACAGCCAGTCGATTGAGCCGTTGCGGCCCACAAGCGCGGCGGTGGCGTTGTTTCCAATCAGCGCGTAGTCTTCGATAAGCAGCGTCATAAGCGGGTGCAGGCTACCAGAACACCATACACCAAAAGGCGGCAGGTTGCGCGACGGCGCCGAGCCAGGAGACTCAGGTGTATTTGAGCCAGCGCACCACTTCCACGAGCGACGGCCGCTTGCCGTACATCAGGATACCGACCCGGTAGATACGGGCCGAGAAAGAAATGATGCCGGCGGTGGTCAGTATGGAGATGGCAATGGAAAGCGCGATCTGCCAGAGGGGCGGCGTCTGCATGGAGATGCGCAGCACCATCAGGATGGGTGCAAAGAAAGGGATCATGGAGAGGATGAACGACTGGGTCGAGTTCGGGTCGTGCAGGATGATGTTGAAGAGCAGAAAGCCGGCCACCAGCAGAAGAGTCACCGGAGTCTGCAACTGTTGCGACTCCTGGTCGGTCGAGCACATGGCGCCGATAGCCGCGTAAAGCGAGGCGTACAGGAAGTATCCGCAAAGAAAGAAGACGATCATGGAAGGCAGCAGGGCCCAGGGCAGCGTCAGCGAGGGAAGGGAAGCCCCGGGCCGGAACAGGGAGGCGACGGTGACGCCGTAAGCGCTGACGAGACCCGCCAACGCCACCCAGATCGCGTACTGGGTGAGACCGACCGCCGCCACACCCAGAATCTTGCCCATCAGCAGGTGAACCGGACGCACCGACGCCACCAGGATCTCCATGACGCGCGAGCTCTTCTCGTCGATCACCGAGCGCATGGTGGTGACGCCGTAAATGATCAGGGTGATGTAGAGGATCATGCCCACCACGATGGCCGTCACGAACGTCTGGCCCTCCTCCTCGGTTTCACCCGCCGAGCTCACCTTGATCAGCTTCACTTCCAGCCCTTTCACCAACTGACCGACATCTTGCGCGTTCACACCGCGTTCATGAAGCCGTTGCGCGATGACGGCGTCGCTGACGGCGCGATCGAGCGAGTCGGTCATGGTGATCTCGCCCGGGTTCTTGGTGTGGAACTCGGCGGCGGCTTTGCCCTGAGTGGCGCCTTCGGGCACCAGCAGAAAGGCGTCGAGCTGGCCGCTCTTCACCTGGTTGCGCAGGTCGTCCAACTCCCCTCCGGCAGGACGTTCCAGGGCCTTGACCACCTGGAAAGCGGGCTGCCCGTTCGGTAGCTTGCCATCGAGCCCCTTGGCGATCGCCTCGGCCAGCCCTCCGGCGTTGTCCACCACCGCGACTTTCAAGGTGTGATCCGCCTGCCCTTTGGCCGTGTAGATTTGGATCGCCAGCACCGCGATGCTGAACAGCGGCAGGGCAACGGTGCCCAGGATGAACGCTTTGGTGCGTACTCGGGTGAGGTACTCGCGCTTGATCACCAGCCAGAGCTTACGCACGGCCCTCCCCTACCTTCTCGATGAAAATGTCATTCAGCGGCGGCTCGACCAGTTCGAAGCGGGTGATGCGCACGCCGCGCGCCACCGCCGCCTTCAGGATCTCCTGCGGGTCGGCGCCGGGCTCCAGCTTGGCTTCGGTCAGTGTGCCAAATTGATTCAAGCTCCGCACCACGCCGGGCAGATTCAGGAAATCGCCGTCGCCCGTGGCCTCAAGCCGGACCGTGTTCTTGCCGTAAGAGCGCTTGATGGCTGCCAGCTCGCCCTCGAGCACGCTCTCGCCTTTGTTGATGAGGCAGATCGAGTCGCACATCATCTCCACCTGCTCCATGCGGTGGGTGGATAGGATCACGGTGGCGCCGTTCCGGCGGAGCTCGAGCATGATGTCCTTCACCAGGGCGGCATTCACCGGGTCGAGGCCGGTAAACGGCTCGTCCAGAACCAGCACCGGCGGGCGGTGGATGACGGCCACGATGAATTGCACCTTCTGCTGCATGCCCTTCGACAGATCGACGACCTTGCGGTCGGCCCAGGCCGTGAGCTCAAAGCGCTCCAGCCAGTCGTCGACCCGCCGCCGCGCCTCGCTCTCCGCCAGACCCTTGAGGGCGGCCAGGAACACGAGCACCTCGCGGACCTTCATCTGCGTATAGAGGCCGCGTTCCTCGGGCAGGTATCCCATCAGGTCCTGGGCGGCGTCGTTGTGGGGGCGGCCGAGCAGCTCGATCGAGCCCTCGTCGGGCAGCATAATGCGCAGGATCATGCGCAGAGTGGTGGTCTTGCCGGCCCCGTTCGGACCCAGCAGTCCGAACAGGGATCCCTCCGCGATGCGCAAGCTGAAATGGTTGACGGCGGTCACCGTGTCAAAACGCTTGCTGACGCCGGTGAGGACGACGGCGGCCCCTTTTTCCATGTCTTTTTGACGCCGGGCTGGCAGCTCGCAGCTACAGCCAGGAGAAGCGAAAACGATTCTATAGCATCCAACAGAGGGCGGCAACGCCGGCCCCAGGGCCATCGTGCCCGGGCGCGGGCGTCAGCGAAACCCAAAAGGTTCCAGAAAAGGTGTTACGATCCTTGGCTGCCAAAGTGACGGCCGCGCCGGGTTCGTGCGGCCGGCGCCCGGGCGCGATAACGGCCTGCAACGCGGAAGAGAACTCGGGAAGGAACCAAACATGCGTGATGTGGTGATCATTGGATCGGGTTGCGCCGGGCTGACAGCGGCCATCTACGCCGCCCGCGCCAATCTCAAGCCGCTCGTCATCCGCGGCCTCGAGGCCGGAGGCCAGTTGACGCTCACCACCCTGGTGGAGAACTTTCCCGGTTTTCCGCAGGGCGTCCAGGGGCCCGAGCTAATCGACCTCATGCACAAGCAGGCCGCCGCCTTCGGGGCCGAATTCACCGAAGGCGATGTAACCCGGGCCGACCTCTCCAAGCGGCCGTTCACCCTCGAACTGGAATCTGAAAAGATTGAAACGCGCACCCTGATCATCGCCTCCGGCGCTTCGGCCCGGCTGCTGGGGCTCGATTCGGAACGTAAGCTGTTGGGCCACGGCGTCTCCACCTGCGCCACTTGCGACGGCTACTTCTTCCGCGGCAAAGAGGTGGCGGTGGTAGGGGGCGGCGATACGGCCGCCGAGGACGCCCTCTTCCTCACCCGTTACGCCAATCAGGTCATGGTCGTCCACCGGCGCGACCAGCTCCGGGCTTCGAAGATCATGCAGGACCGGCTGTTCCGCAACAGCAAGATTCGCTTTGCCTGGAACTCGACAGTGCTCCAGATTCAGGACCCGAGCCGCGGTGAAGTGACCGGAGTGGCGCTGCGCGACGTGAAGAGCGGCGAGGAGCGCTTTGAGCCGCTGGCCGGGGTCTTCATTGGGATCGGCCACTCGCCTAACACCGCCGTCTTTCGCGGCCAGATCGACGTCAACGAAAACGGCTACATCATCACCCACGACGGCTCCAAGACCAGCGTCAAGGGCGTTTTTGCAGCGGGCGACGTGCAGGACCACCTCTACCGGCAAGCGGTCACGGCGGCGGGCTCGGGCTGCATGGCCGCCATGGACGCCGAGAAGTTTCTGGAAGCCGAAGGCGGCTAAGAAGCCGGAAACGCAAGCAGGACGGGGACCGCTCCTGCATTCCGCAATCGTGCCAGCCGTCGCCGATCCGATATGCTCCGGGCGCTGCTGCTCTACCTCTCCGAACGCAAGACCCCCCGGCAGCTCCTGCTGCGTCTCCCCGGGGCCCGAAAACTTCCACAGCGCTTCATTGCCGGGGTCACGCTCGCGGACGCACTCGCCACCGTAATCCGCCTCAAGGACGCCGGGTTCGGATTCACTCTCGATTACCTCGGCGAAGGGGTCCACGAACCGGCTGCCGCCGGGGCCACCTGCCGCAGCTATCTCGCGATTCTCGACCGCCTGGCGCACGAGGGCTTTCGACCCAATATTTCCATCAAGCTGACCGCGCTGGGCCTGGCTCTGGACGAGGCCCTGGCCCGCCGCCACCTCGAGCTCCTGGCCGAACGCGCCCGCCGGCACCACGGCTTCGTGCGCGTCGATATGGAAGGCTCGCCTTACGTGGAGGCCACCTTGCGCGCTTTCCGGGAGACCGACGCGTCCCGCGAATCGCTCGGCGTGGTGATCCAGTCCTATCTGCGCCGCAGCGCCGCCGACGTGGAGGCTCTCATCGCCAGCGGCGCGCGCGTCCGGCTGGTCAAGGGCGCTTACAAGGAGCCGGCCGAGGTCGCCTTCCCTAACAAGAAGGACGTGGACGCCAACTTCGTCCGTCTGGCCGAAAAGCTCCTGGCCAGCGGCGGCTATCACGCCATCGCCACCCACGACCCGGCCATGATCAAGGCCACCCAGGACTTCGCCCGCCGCCAGAAGATCGGCCCGGACCGCTACGAATTCCAGATGCTCTACGGCGTCCGCCGCCACCTGCAGCGGGAACTGTTGCGCCAGGGCTACCGGGTGCGGATCTATGTCCCCTACGGCGAACAGTGGTATCCCTATTTCATGCGGCGGCTGGCGGAGCGTCCGGCCAACGTCTTGTTCCTGCTGCGCAGCCTCATCCGGGGCTAATACCCAGCGCGCCCGGACGCTCCTGAGTCAAGCCAACATCAAACGCTGGCCCTTGGGCTCCGGAACTGGGTCACCAAATTCTTTTGCCGTATCGATCCATAGTCTGATCGCTTCGTTCACATTCTCCAGCGCGGCGGCGTGAGTGGCGCCGTGAGCCATGCACCCGGGTAACTCGGGCACCTCGGCGACGAAGACCTGGTCCTCATTACTCCAATAGATGATGATTTCGTACTTATGCATGGTCGGAAGCTTCTCCTTCGAGCCGGTACATTAGGATGATACGACGCACCTGGCGCACTTGATACACCTTCGCCTTACGCCCGTCGCGTTGGAGGTTCACCCTGTCCTGAACGCCTTGTTTTCTGAAAATGTGGTGACTCCCACGTACGCGCTCCTCGAATCCAAACCAGCGAAGCAGCCGGCATAGGGTCGTCGAACTCGATGTTTCCGTCCGACCTTCCCTCCAGAATTCGAAGCCGAAGTTCGTCATACTTACTCACGGCGCTAATCTAACATACCCAATTCAAGCGGAGGAGGGAGCAGGATCGAACGATGCCTGACGTTGAGGTTACTCCATCCTCGAAAACGACCGGTCGATGGTGAACGACATGGTGGCGCAGGCCTCTTCCACGTAGCTGCGGAGAGCATCACGATAGAAAGCCAGGCTGCGGCCGCGCACCGCGTCCTCGGGCTCGTGCGGAAACACCAGGTGGTTGATCTCGTGCAGGACGATGCTGAGCAGGCGCAGGCGGAACTGGTGGCTGCGGAACTCATCCAGGCGGCTGCCCTCGAAGAAGCGGGCGTCGAGGGCGGTCTCCTCGAGGGGCAGGGCGGGCCAGGCCTCTACCAGCCGCCAGGCGATATCGATCTCACCCGCCACCACGCCGCCCAGGGCTTCGTGGGGCTCGGCGAAGGCTCGCTCGCGCACGACCGGATGACGGTGGCCTAGGCATCCGCAGCGATTGGTGCGCCGCAGATCGAGCACCACCAGGCCGGGCGCGCAGGCCAGCACGGTGTCAAAGGCCTCGCGGACCGCGGCCGGCACGGCGGGCCAGTCGGCTTCGAGCGCTAGCGCCAGCCGTCTCGCCACTGAGCCATCGCGCCAAGTGTAGGCGATTACCACCGCCGTCGCCGTCGGGTGGCCGCCGCTGCCCGAGTCCCCGGCCGCAGACGCTTGGTCCGGCGAGCCCAGCAGCGCCACGCGATACCGCCGTCCCCGCAGCCGCTCCATCCAGCGGGTGAGCCGGGGGCGTGAGTCGAGATAGCCCGTGATGGCAGCCGGATTCAGAGCACTCACACCAACATTGTACCCTGCGGACAGGGCCTGTGAAGCCGTCGTCAAAGCAGCCCTCTCCCTGCGGGAGGGCGGAGACCACGCAGAGGTTGGTAGGGCCCACACTACTCACTTTATGCTAGGGCTCCTAGTTACTTTCCGCTAGGCTCAGGTCACGGTCCTCCCTGCACTGAGGTACCGTTCTTTTCTGCCCGGAGTCGAACAACCACCCGATGGTTTCTCCACCCGCGACCGAATAGACTCAGGTAGCGTCGGTCTGAAGCCGACGAGGGACGCCGGATCTATAAGGCGCTCTCGCGCTTCGGGGCGATGCTCGGTTGGGGGAGAAATCTGAACTGAAAGGAGTACGGGTGTGTCGTTAAAAAAGACGGCTGTTCTCGCTATTGTCCTTTTACTAGCCTCCCTGCCCGCATGGTGTGACTCCATCGACTTTGAAGGCTCCGGCGATGGAGGGATGTGGTCCTGGAACGGCACTGATATGCTCACCGCCAATTCACTGGGTCTCAGTGTCAAAGTTGTCGGCTCTCCTAACACTTATTCTGTGGCGATGCCAAACGAATCCTTTACCAGCGGTCCTTTTTGGGGTGGAACCGGAACGTCGTCAGACCCGTGGTCTTTCGGCCCCAGTTCTCCTGGATCTTTCGTCATTACTGGCTGCGTTCCTCCGGCAACGTCCTGCACTCCGGTTACGCTCTTCAGCGGACAGTTTGGTTCGCCCGGCGAGATGGATGTGCAAGGTAGCGGGAGCATGCTTTTCAGTGCGACCAACGTGACCGGAATGATCGATCCCGACCTGTTAAGCTTCCTTGGACTTCCCATGTCTAACGTGGAGATGATGGGAACCTACGCCGTTACCTTGACCGGTACAGTGCCCGGCATGGGTCTGGTGGCGAGCGGCGATCTGGTGCTCACCCCCACGCCGGAGCCCGCGACCCTGGTCCTCCTGGGAATCGGTCTTCTCGGCCTGGGCATTGCGGGACGCGTCAAGTCCCCGAAGCTTGATTCGTGATTACAACCTCTAGGGAAGGCGGCTTCGGGGGCCCAGGCCTCCGGGGCCGCCGCTCCCCTCGGCGAATTCCCTCGTCAAGAACCTCGATCCCCCCTGAATGATGCGGGGCTCGGCGGCCTATCGTTCAACCCTTCGGCCTTCTTGGAAACAACATCGGCGTTCTGGATTTGTACTCCAGATACGAGGCCCCAAATCGAATCTCCAGTTCCCGTTCTTCGTACACCTTCACGAAGACAAGCAATGCTGGCGTAAACAGAATGAGCACCCAGAGCACAAACAGCATTGACTGAAACCAGATTCCTAACGACAGGAGCAGGGCCAGAGCGGCAAGCGCCATAGGATTTCGCGTCCACGCGTACAACCAATCCGTGGCCACCTTTCGAGTGAGCGCAATGAAAAACGGCGCGCCGAGCCCTTTCAAAGCAAGGTTTAACACTGTCAGCAAGAAAGCGGTCCCAGTCGCAATGACTAGCGCTGCGCCGATTTCAGGTGGTACCGGGAGTACCCAGCCGGACCAATCCCGGTAAGTGGTTAGTGCTCGAACGATGGGAACACCCAAGAGAAGCCCCAGAGCAGAATGTACCCATGTCGTGGTCCGGGCGGCTCCGCTTAGGGTTGGGTGCCGGTCCAACATCTTCCTCCCGAGCCACACGAGGGGGAATACCATCAATATCCCTCCCACCATGATCGACAGATTCACGACAGTTGAAAGTGGCGCGTTGAACGCCCACCACCAAGTCAACCAGACAAGAGCCAGGAGGGCGACCCTGACAAGAAATTCCATGACCTGTCTCACAGTATCATCCTTCGACCTTTGCCAGGCCGCCCGGCATACGTTTTGGGCGGGTCTGGCGCGGAGGGGCAGCTCTCCGCGACAAGCCGGCAACAAGTAGATCCGGCATGACGCCCCAGCAGGGGGCCTTGGTGGCGCTCTGGGGCTAAGCGATTAACGACTAGGGTAATATAATATAATAAACTATTCCCAAGTGTTTTCAGCTTGGGCTATGATCGGCAGATCGATCTCGAAATGGGGAGGTTAGGGATGGGCACGCCGATATTCCGCTGGACCGGGGAGTATTTTGGATTCGTTCAGGATAGCTCGCTTTTCGCAGCCAATGGCAAGTATCTTGGCTGGGTCGATGGCGGCACAGTCTGGGGAAGCGATGGAGTCTTCCGGGGGGAGATTGTCGAGCAAAACTACATTGTGAAGAAGCCGATGAGCCTTTACCCAGGCCCGCAATTACCCAAGATACCGCCGCTTCCACCCAGTCCGCCAATCCCAAGCGTTCATCGAATCGCGCAGGTTCCAATGTCTGGCTGGGTCGATGCTCTTGACGACTTTTAAGTCGGCGGCGATGTGCTTATCGCCCGATGCGCCCTGAGCCTCGATTCGGCACTACCGCCATTTGCTGTCTCGGTGTTCCTCTCTTGCCCTCGGCGCCGTCGGAACATTGCGATCAGGTTGCGGAGCACGAAATGCGCCTGGCCCGCCTGTCCGTCCCGTATATGAAGGTGCCCAACGAGGACTTTCCCTTGCTCTGACAGGACGCCGGGCATAAGCTGGGTTCATCTCCCGAAACGTTCTCAGGAGGACTCCGTGCCCAAGCGACTGCCTGTTCCCGAAGGTTTGGCTGAAAAGCTGAAGCAAACCATCAGGCGCACCGGAAGCGCCCACGAACTGAGGCAGGCGCTCTGCCTCTGGCTGCGCCTCGGCCTGGGCTTGAACACCGACCAGATCGCTACCGCCCTAGGCTACGCTCCGGCCTACGTCGGCGAGGTACAGGCCCGCTTCTTGCACGAGGGTAAGGCGGCCCTCGGAGGGCCCGGCCGGGGCGGCCGACGCCACTCGATCCTGACCGGGGAGCAGGAAGCCGCCCTCCTGCGGCGTTTGCGCCTGGAGGCCTTCCCGAACGGCGTGCTGGAATACCGCGCGGTCCATCGGGCGGTGGAGAAAGAGGCTGGCCGCAAGGTGGCCGCGTCGACCGTCACCCGCCTGCTGACCCGGCATGGCTGGGTGCGCCAGGCGCTAGTGGTCAGCACGGGCCACAGCCCGGCTCTCAACCCGGGGCGGGGGGCCTTGCGCAAGTCCGGGGCTTGGGAGCCCCTGCAGCCGGAAGCCGGCGAGCGCGGCTCATGGGCGGCGCCCGTCAAGCACGAACCGAGCCAAGCCGCAGCCGAGCCCCCGGGCGCGCCCTTTGCGAGCAGCCCGCGTGACCCCCATGAGCAGTTAGAATAGCCTCCGTGAGCGTCTAAAGCTTCTCCAGCAGCGAGCTAAGGTGGAGAGGACTTCGGCGCTCCCGCGGAAGCTGGAAGCGAGACAAGCGTCCCGGCCGGGGGTCTCCCGTCGGGTCATGATTCGACCAGAGAGGACTTTACACATGCAAAAACTAAGGGTCCACTGCTTTGGCATTTCACTCGATGGCTACAGCGCGGGCCCGAACCAGAGCCTCGATCATCCCCTCGGCGTCGGCGGCGTGGGGCTGATGGAATGGTTCTTCCCTACGCGCACGTTCCAGAGAATGCATACTCAGGAATCGCGCGGCACGGCGGGACTCCAGAATGTGCCGGACCATCTGTTCGGCGACCAGGACGGCGGGGCGCGCATTGACGAGGACTTCGCCGCTCGCGGGTTTGAGAACGTCGGTGCCTGGATAATAGGACGGAACATGTTCGGCCCCATCCGCGGCGCATGGGCGAATGACGACTGGAAGGGCTGGTGGGGTGACAACCCGGTCTATCATTGCGATGTGTTTGTGCTCACGCACTATGCCCGGGCACCGCTCACCCGCTCAATGTGCTGCCTTCTGGTTTGCGGTTTCTTGACGGAGATAACCTAGCAGATCCGCTCGTTGCGCGCGAGTGGCGTAATATCCTCCCATTTGGCCAGCGCCGCCATAGAAATGGCCAGGACAAGTAATGGCAATAAAACGGTTGGCGCAACATGCTGTTTTAGGCGACTTTCGTAATCGCCGTGACAGGGCTAGTGTGGGGCTTTTCCGTCGCCGGACGGACTTGGGGGAACTTCTCTAATCAGGAACGGGCATTGGATGAACCCGTTGTACCCGGAACTATAGTAGACGCAATCCGGCGTCCCTTGCGGCTGGTCAAAGATGTCGACGTAACTTACCTGCATAACAATGATAATGCTGTCTTTAGAACTTACTACATCCTTCCATCCTGGCATCTGCCCCGTCAAGGGAAAGCTCATATCATCGCCAACTTTGAGGCCCTTGCCAAAAGGCGACGGCTGTGGAGAAATCGTAGACAGTCGCTTTATGACTTCGGGGCTGAAATTCCCACCGGTATTGGCGTAGTTATACCAGTTAACGGAAAGGTTAAGGCCCCTCGCTATCGTTGGGCCGAGGTTAGTAACCTTGACGGTCCAATCGGCAAATATGCTATCGCTGGACTTGTCCACTTTAGCTGGAAGTACTGTAATTGCACCATCCTTCACTGCTGGATTTATCGTGACTTCCAGGCGGGCGATATCGGACTCTTCAAAGCGCAGAAGTTGTTGCTTTGCAGTCTCAGCGGAAAGCTTCGCCGAATCGGCAGAAATCTTAGCGGCATCCGCGGATTTCTTGTTGGAGAAATACATAAGTCCGGTAAAGATCGTGTACGCGAGTAACAGGAAGAATCCCGTAATTTCAATTCTTTTCTTCCATGGTGGTGTTGTATCTCGACTCTCTGCGCTGGAAGTTTGGGGATTAGCTGGGGATGGTGGAATCTCCGAGACGGTTTGAACCTTCTCCTTAGCGAGATCTTGGGTAGTTATGGAAGCATTAGCGTTGCTGTTAGCACGGAGGCGCTGTTCTACTTTCTTAGATTCTTTCTGCCCGCCGCCTCTTTGTGGTGCGTCTACCAAGCGTTTGCCCTTGCTTGGTTGGCGTTGCGCTTTGTGCCGTCTATTTCGCCTCCTCACGTACTGGCTGTCGCCGCATTGGAGTGTTTTGCCCTAATATAACAGCTTCAATGAGCGCTGACCACAAAGCCGTGTTGGATTTCGCCGCTGCTGCTGTAGTAGAACCACCCAGCGACGTCGCCACGAGCGTTAATGCTTTCAGCATACGTGCCGCCGGCATTAGGAGCATCCAAGACGGTGAAATTCCCATTCCGGTCCCGCACATAGCCGTGTACCGGGCCGCCCTTGTTGGCGTCAAAGAACCACCCAGTGACGTCGCCACGAGCGTTGATGCTTATGGCAGCGATGTCTCTAGCAGAGCTACTAGGGTTAGCAAAGGTAGTGAACTTCCCATTCCACTCCCGCACAAAGCCTAGCCGCCCCCCGGCTGGACTGCCGTTTACAGTCCCGGTTACGTCGCCGCCAGTGTCTTGGTTCAGCGTGAAATGGAGAGTCGCCGTTTTCGGTAAGCTACCGAGTTCCGCCCCTGCGGGGCGGGGATTTTTCAAGGCATGGGGAAATCTATCGAATCCGATGGAGAAGGGGAGGACG
>Ga0335085_10002401_pt1 | contig 35157 bp, 28 predicted proteins | sample Lox_Sample_45_FD_206712 | JGI IMG/M metagenome (GOLD analysis project Ga0335085, IMG submission 206712) | Soil microbial communities from Loxahatchee National Wildlife Refuge, Florida, United States - Lox_Sample_4.5 | ecosystem: Environmental > Terrestrial > Soil > Wetlands | place: USA... | reverse complement strand
CGAAGATCGAAGACCTTTTCGCCAAAGGCTCCTTCGACATTCCGACACCGCTGCCGAAAATGCACGAGATCGATTACGAATTCTGACGGGGTTGCAAAGGGAGGATTCCATGATCATCGACGTCCACGGCCATATGAGCGCGCCTGCCGAGCTCTGGGCCTATAAAGCCGTGCAGCTCGCGGGCCGCGGCGCGCATGGCCGCGGCAAGGTGACGGTCAGCGACGACCAAATCCGCGAATCCTACAAGGCGAAAGAGACCTTCGGTGCCGGGCATGTCGATCTCCTCGACAAGCACCAGACCGATTTCCAGCTCATCTCGCCGCGTCCGTTCCAGATGATGCATAGCGAGCGGCCGGCGAAGATCGTGCAGTGGTTCCACGAGGAATGCCACAACATCATCCACCGCGCGACACAGCTCTATCCCGACCGCTTCGCCGGCGTGCTGATGCTGCCGCAAGTCGCGGGCGAGCCGATCAACATCGTCCTGCCCGAGCTCGAGCGCTGCGTCAAAGAGCTCGGCTTCGTCGGCTGCCTCGTCAATTCCGACCCTTACGAGAATTCGGGCAAGGAAGCGCCGGGCATGGGCGACCGCTACTGGTATCCGCTTTATGAGAAGCTCGTCGAGCTCGACGTCCCGGTGATGCTGCACGGCGTCGGCTCGAAATCCGAGCGCACCTCCTATTCGACGCATTTCATCAACGAGGAGACGCTGACCACCGTTCACCTGCTTCAGTCCAAGGTGTTTGACGATTTTCCGACCCTCAAATTCATCATTCCGCATGGCGGCGGCGCGATCCCCTATCAGCTCGGCCGTTTCGAGGCGCCGACGTTGCGCGGCCACGGCAAGCGCTTCTCCGAGCGGATGAAGAACCTGTGGTTCGACACGACGCTCTACACGCCCCTCGCCCTCGAGCTGTTGATCAAGACCGTCGGCGCCGATCGCTGCCTCTTCGCGACGGAGTGCCCCGGCACCGGCTCGGCGACCAATCCCGCGACCGGCCGCTACCTGGACGACATCGCGCCGATGATCAAAGGCTTCGACTGGCTTTCCGCCGCGGACAAGAAGCTCATCTTCGAGGACAACGCGAAGAAGCTCTTCAAGCTCGACAAGGTCAAGGCGCGGTTCTGAGAACGCGTCGCACGAACAGCATCGGGCGGGTCCTTTCATGCGAGCACTGATCTATCGCGAATTCGGCCCGCCCGAGGTGCTGCATTACGAGGACGTGCCCGAGCCGGTGCCGGGCCCGGGCGAGATCGCGCTCGAGGTCCATGCCTGCTCGGTCAATCGCGTGCTCGACGTCGCGGTGCGCGCCGGCAAGCAGCCGCAGCGCAAGGTGCAGTTGCCGCATGTCGGTGGCGTTGATCCAGTCGGCATCGTCACCGCCATCGGGCCGGGCGTCACCGACCGCAAGATCGGCGATGTCGTCGCCGTGTTCCAGGGCCTCGGCGAGCGCCGCATGTTCGGCATCCATTGCTGGGGCGGCAATGCGCAATTCACCAAGGCGCCGGTCTTCGCCACCTGCGTCGTGCCGAAAGGCGTCTCTTACGCCGATGCCTGCGTGCTCGCGCGCCACGCGCCGGTTGCATGGAATCTGCTGGTGCATATGGGCAAGCTCAAAGCCGGCGAAACCGTGCTGGTGATGGGCGCGGCCGGCAATCTCGGCTCGATCGGCATCCAGCTCGCCAAGAATCTCGGCGCGCAGGTGATCGCCTGCGCCGGCTCAGACGAGCGCGCGAAGATCGGCGCCGACCTCGGCGCCGATCATGTGATCAACTACAGTAAGACCGATCTCAAGGACGAGCTGCTGCGCATCACCGGCGGCAAGGGCGTCGATATCGTCTACGACAACATCGCCAATCCGGGTCCGACCTCGAAAGCCATCGACGCCCTCGGCTTCGACGGCCGGCTGGTCACCGCCGGCGCGCATGGCGGGCCGGTGGTGCCGGTCAATTTCTTCCACGTCTACGACCATCGCATCACCATCATGGGCAGCCCGATGAGCCGCCCCGAAGACGCGATGCCGGCGCTGAACGATGCCGCCGCCGGCAAGATGCGCGTGCTGGTCGAGCGCGTGATGCCGTTGAGCGCTGCGGTCGAGGCGCATCGCCTCGTCGAATCCTCGCCGGCAACCGGCAAGATCATCCTCGATCCCAGCCTCGGCTGAGCGCCGCTCCGCCGAGCGTCGCTATTCGGCGATGCCCGTGATGCGGATGCCGGCGCCCGGCACCTTGTATTTGCGATTGACCCAGATCAGCAGCGAGGTCAGCGCCTCGGCTGCGGCCGAGTTGCAGATCGGTCCCCCATCGACGCCGCGCATCCCCATCGAGGCGATGAGATCGATCACCGCCTGACGCGCCGGCGCATCGTCGGCGCAGACCAGCACGTCGCAATCGACCGGCTGATCGAGATGGCGCAGCTTCTCCGCCGAGACATTCTGGAACGCCGATACCACGCGCACCGGCTCGCCGAGCAGCGCCTGGATCGCCGCGACCGCGGAGCCGCCTTGCGGCAGCTGCACGCGATTGACCCGCGGCGGCACCAGCGGCGCCGTCGCATCGACCAGGATCTTGCCCGCGAGCACATCGCGAATATCCTCCACCGTCGGGCGCTGCGCCGCGTAGGGGACGGTCAGGATGACGATCTCGGCCGCCGCGGCCACCGCGCGATTGCCGTCGCCTTCGATCGCGACACCCGCCAGCGCCGCGAGCGCGACCGCCCCCGCCTTGGCCTTTGCCGCATCGCGCGAGCCGATCAGCACGCGATGCCCGGCCTTGGCAAGGCGCAGCGCGATGCCGCCGCCTTCCGCGCCCGTGCCGCCGATGATGGCGATGGTCGATCGCCCGGACATGATCGTTCTCCTACACAAATCTCGCGGCGCATCATCGCGGCAGCGGCGATTGACAGCAACGGGAATTGTGGCGAGGCTCGCCGCGGCCTTTCCGGCCGCCTTCGTTTCCAGCGCAGCGAGTCATGTCCGACACGGCCTCTCTGATCGCCCTTTCCGATTTGCCGCTCGTCAAGCCGGGCGACGATCTGGCTGCTTTGCTGATCGCCGGGCTGGAGCGCAGGGTCGGAACATTGCTGACCGCGGGCGACGTGCTGGTGGTGGCGCAAAAGATCGTCTCCAAAGCCGAAGGCCGCTATATCGATCTGGCGCGGGTCGAGCCCGGCGTCGAGGCCGAGCGCCTGGCGCGCGCGACCGACAAGGACCCGCGCCTGGTGCAGGTGATCCTCGATGAGAGCCGCCGCGTCGTGCGCCATCGCCCCGGCGTGCTGATCGTCGAGCATCGTCTCGGCTATGTCATGGCGAATGCCGGCGTCGACCGCTCGAACGTCGATCCGGCGATGGGTGCGGAACCGGTGCTGCTGCTGCCGCGCGATCCCGATGCTTCCGCAGCGGCGCTGCGCGAGCAGCTCGGCGCGCATTTCGGCATCGCGCCGGCCGTCATCATCAGCGACAGTTTCGGCCGCGCCTGGCGCAGCGGCACGACCGGTATCGCGCTGGGTGCTGCCGGCCTGCCCTCGCTCGTCGATATGCGCGGCCACGACGATCTTTACGGCCGCACCTTGCGCGTCACCGAGATCGGCTTCGCCGACGAGATCGCTGCCGCCGCTTCGCTGTTGATGGGACAGGCGGATGAAGCGCAGCCCGCCGTGCTGCTGCGCGGCTTGATGTGGTCGGCGCCGGCGCGACCGGCGAAGGCCCTGATCCGCGCCGCCGAAGAGGATATGTTCCGCTGATGAGCACGAAACGCATCATCGCGCTGTCGGGCGGCGTCGGTGGCGCGAAGCTGGCGCTTGGCCTCAGCCGCGTGCTGCCGCCGGGCGATCTCACCGTGATCGCCAATACCGGCGATGATTTCGAGCATTTGGGCCTCGCGATCTCGCCCGATATCGACACGCTGCTCTACACCCTCGCCGGGCTCGACAACCAAGCGACCGGCTGGGGCCGGCGCGACGAGAGCTGGAATTTCATGGCCGCTCTCGAAGCCCTCGGCGGCGAGACCTGGTTCCGCCTCGGCGATCGCGATCTCGCGACGCATGCCGAGCGCACGCGGCGCCTACGCGCCGGCGAGAGCCTGTCGCAGATCACCGATGACTTCCGCACGCGCTTCGGCATCGCATCGCGCATCCTGCCGATGAGCGACGATCCGGTGCGCACGCGGGTGAAGACGAGAGATGGCTGGCTCGATTTCCAGCCCTATTTCGTGCGCCAGCGCTGCGAGCCGGTCATCAGTGTGATCGAATTCGCCGGCGCCGCCGATGCGCGGCCGCAGCCGGAGCTTCTCGCGGCTCTCGCCGATCCAGCGCTCGGCGCCGTGATCCTTTGTCCCTCCAATCCCTTCATCAGCATCGAGCCGATCCTCGCTTTGCGCGGCGTGCGCGCCGCGCTGCGCGATTGTGCCGCGCCGGTTGTTGCCGTGTCGCCGATCATCGGCGGCCGCGCGGTCAAAGGCCCGACGGCGAAGATGATGCAGGAGCTCGGTCTCGAGACGAGCGCCGCCGCCGTCGCGCGCCGCTACGGCGATGTGATCGATGCCTACATCGTCGATCATGCCGATGCGCCGGACTGTGCCGGCCTCGACCCGAGGATCGTACCGGCAAAAGCGCTGATGGAGACGCTCGGCGATCGCGAGACGCTGGCGCGCATCGTGCTTGAAGCCGCCGCGAGCGTGATGGAGCCCGCGCAATGAGCGCGATCTGGGCGGTCGTGCCGGTGAAGGAGACGAGCAACGCGAAGCAACGCCTGGCCGCCGCTTTGCCGCAGGCGCAGCGCAGCGCCCTGGCGCTGGCGATGCTCGAAGACGTGCTTGAAGCGCTGGCAGGCGCACGTGGTCTTGCCGGCACCATCGTCGTCACCATCGATCCGGCAGCGCGCGAATTGGCGCAGCGCTACGGCGCGCAGATTTTCACCGACCACGCGACCGAAGGCCACACGGCCGCAGTCATGGGCGCGGCGCGGCATCTCGCCGAGCGCGGGGATGCGATGCTGACCATTCCCGGCGATGTGCCCCTGGTCACGTCCGCGGAGATCGAGCGCGTGATTGCCGGGCATCGCCGCGGCCACGCTTTCGTCATCGTGCCGGCGCGCGACGAGCTCGGCTCCAACACCATCCTCGCCGCGCCCGCTGATGCGGTGCCGCTGCGTTTCGGCGATGACAGCTATTTCCCGCATCTCGCCGCGGCGCGCGCTTGCGGCATCGAGCCGGCGAGCTTGCCGCTGCCCGGCATCGGCCTCGATATCGACACGCCGGAAGACCTCGCGGCATTCCTCGCCAAGCCCTCGCGCACGCATGCGCGCGCTTTGCTCGACCGCGCCGGGGTGCGCGCGGCATGAGCGGCATCAGCCGCGACGAGGCGCTCGCCCTCGCTGCCGATGGCGATCTCGACGCGCTGATAACGCGCGCCGCGGCGCTGCGCGATGCAGCGCATGGCCGGCTCATTTCGTACTCGCGCAAGGTGTTCATCCCGTTGACGCAGCTTTGCCGCGATTCCTGCCACTACTGCACCTTCGCGCATCCGCCGCGCCGCGGCGAGCGCGCTTACCTCTCGCCCGACGAGGTGCTGGCGATCGCGCGTGACGGCGCCGCCGCCGGGTGCCGCGAGGCCCTGTTCACGCTGGGCGATAAGCCGGAGCTGCGCTATCGCGCGGCGCGCGACGAGCTGGCGCGGCTCGGCTACGCAACGACGCTCGATTATCTCTACGCCATGGCGGCGCTGGTGCTGCGCGAGACCGGACTGCTGCCGCATATCAACGCCGGCGTTATGGGGCGGGACGATGTCCTGCGCCTGCGCGAAGTCTCGGCGAGCCAAGGGCTGATGCTCGAATCCGCGTCGGAGCGGCTCTGCCAGCGCGGCTTGCCGCATTTCGGCTCGCCCGACAAGCTGCCAGCCGCGCGGCTCGCAACGATCGCCGCGGCGGGCGAAGCCGCCGTGCCATTCACCTCGGGCATCCTCATCGGCATCGGCGAGACACGCGAAGAGCGCATCGACGCGCTGCTCGCGCTGCGCGCGCTGCACGAGCGATACGGCCATATCCAGGAAATCATCGTCCAGAATTTCCGCGCCAAGCCGGGCACGAAGATGGCGCAGGCGGCCGAGCCCGATCTCGTCGATCATCTTTGGACTATCGCCATCGCACGGCTGATCTTCGGCGGCGCGATGAACATTCAGGCGCCGCCCAATCTCGCTTCGGGCGAACTGCCGCGCCTCGTCGCCGCCGGCATCAACGATTGGGGCGGGGTTTCGCCGGTGACGCCCGACCATGTGAATCCGGAGCGGCCTTGGCCCGCGCTCGACCTGTTGGCGCGCGAGACCGAAGCCGCCGGCAAGGTGCTGATCGAACGGCTGGCGACCTATCCCTCTTATGTCGCAGAAGCGGAGCGCTGGCTCGCAGCCGAACTCCGAACCGCCGTGCTGCGGGCGTCCGATGCCGAGAATTTCGCCCGTGCCGATGACTGGATGCCGGGCGCGACACTGACGCCGCCGCCGATGCCTGCGTTACGCAACGGCAGCAGCCTCGGCTCGGTCCTCGATCGCGCCGCGGCCGGCCGCGCGCTCGATGAAAACGACATCGTGATGCTTTTCGCCGCGCGCGGCGCGGATTTCGCCGCGGTTTGCGATGCCGCCGATGCGCTGCGTGCCGAAACCAGCGGCGCGCCTGTCAGCTATGTCGTCACGCGCAACATCAACTACACCAATATCTGCTATTTCCGCTGCAAGTTCTGCGCGTTTTCCAAGGGCAAGCTCAGCGAGAATCTGCGCGGCAAGCCCTACGATCTCGATCTCGAGGAGATCGCGCGGCGCGCGATCGAGGCCTGGGAGCGCGGCGCGGTCGAAGTCTGCCTGCAAGGCGGCATCCATCCCGATTACACCGGCGCGACCTATCTCGCGATCTGCCGTGCGATCAAAGACGCTGTGCCCGGTATGCATGTCCATGCCTTCTCGCCGCTCGAGATCACGCAGGGCGCGGCAACGCTCGGCATCTCTATCGCGGAATTTCTGACCGAGCTGAAAGCGGCCGGGCTAGGCTCGCTCCCCGGCACGGCAGCCGAAGTGCTCGACGATGACGTGCGCGCGATCATCTGTCCCGACAAGGTGACGACCGCGCAATGGCTGTCGGTGGTCGAGACGGCGCATCGCATCGGCCTCAAGACCACCGCGACGATCATGTTCGGCCATGTCGATCATCCCAAGCATTGGGCGCGCCATCTCCTGCACCTCCGGCGGCAGCAGGAAAAGAGCGGCGGCTTCACCGAATTCGTGCCGCTGCCTTTCGTGCCGATGGAGACGCCGATCCATCTGCGCGGCCTGTGCCGGCTCGGCCCGACGTTCCGCGAGGCCGTGCTGATGCATGCGGTGGCACGGCTGGCGCTGCATCCGGTGATCCCGAACATTCAGACGTCATGGGTGAAGATGGGGCCCGAGGGCGCGGCGGCCTGTCTCAAATCCGGCTGCAACGATCTCGGCGGCACGCTGATGAACGAGAGCATCACCCGCGCCGCCGGCGCGGCACACGGGCAAGAGATGCCGCCCGAGGCGATGGAGCGCATCATCCGCGATCTCGGCCGCGAACCGTGGCAGCGCACGACGCTTTATCACCCGGCGCCGGCCGAGCGGCAGCGCGCATCCTTCAACGCTGCGCCGCTGTCGCCGCCGATCGACACGCCGGCCCGCCGGTACGAGCGGGCGGAGACATAAGGGGAGGGCAACATGGAATACGGCATTCAACTCGCGACCTCGGCGCATCACTGGAAGGTCGTGAAACGCGCCGAGGAGATGGGCTTCACCCATGCCTGGTTCTACGACACGCATCTCCTGAACGCCGAAATCTTCGTCGCCATGGGCGCGGCGGCGGTCACGACCAGCAAGATCAAGCTCTGCACCGGCGTGCTGATCCCATCGAACCGCATCGCGCCGGTCGCGGCGAGCGCCCTCGCCTCACTCAACGCGCTGGCGCCGGGCCGGATCGAGATGGGTCTCGGCACCGGCTTCACCGGCCGGCGCACCATGGGTCTCCCGGCCATCACCCTCGCCCGGCTCGAGGAATATCTCCGCGTCGTGCAGGCATTGCTGCGCGGCGAGACGGTCGAATGGCACGAGGACGGCACGCACAAGGTCCGCTTCCTCAATCCCGAGAAGGGCTACATCAACATCAACGACCCGATCCCGGCGCATATCTCGGCCTTCGGGCCGAAGGGCCGCGATCTCGTCGCCAAGCTCGGCACCGGCTGGCTCTCGGGCGGCGGCAAGCCGCCGCAAGCGGCCGGCGCGCTCGAGGCGATGAAGAAATCCTGGACCGCCGCGGGCCGCGACGTGAAGGACCTTTATTCGACGACCTTCTGTGCCGGCGCCATCCTTCGGCCGGGCGAAGCCGCCGACAGCCCGCGCGCCAAGGCACAAGCCGGCCCGACCATCACCATGCTGTTCCATGATTACGCCGAGCATGACGAGCTCGGCTCGATCACCAAGCCGCTGCCTTTCCTCAAGCCGCTCTACGAGCGTTATCTCGAGATCTATAAGACCTATCAGCCGGCCGACGCGCGCTATCTCACCAATCATCGTGGCCATCTCATGTTCCTGCGGCCGGAGGAAGAGCCGCTGCTCTCCGCCGAGCTCATCCGCAACATGACCATGACCGGGTCGCAGGAAGAGGCGGTCGAGGGCGTCAAGGCTTTCAAGGCCGCGGGCTTCAGCCAGCTCGCGATCCATCTGCGCAACGGGCACGAGATGGAGATGCTCGAGGATTGGGGCAAAGTGATCGAAAAGGCCGGATAAGCCGCCGTTTTTGGCCGATTTGCCGCCTGCACCGGGCGGGGCTAGAACGATCCTCAACCAAGGGAGGATCACATGAGAATCGGCTATTTCGACGATTACCGTCTCGGCATCATCAAGGGCGACAGCATCGTCGATGTCTCCGCCGCGGTGAAGGACATCCCGCACACCAACCCGGGCAATCTGATGAACGGGCTGATCGCGCGTTTCGATACCTATCGCAAGAAGCTCGAGGAGGCTGCAGCCAGCGGCAAGGGCCAGCCGCTCTCGGCCGTGAAGCTGCGCGCGCCTTGCCCCAAGCCGAACAACATCGACTGCATGGCGGTCAATTACATGGAGGACGGCACGCGCAAGGAGCCGGCGCCGATCAACGCCTTCATGAAATCGCCGAACAGCATCATCGGCCCGGGCGAGACCATGATCCTGCCCGACGTGCCGGCGAGCGTCTTCGAGGGCGAGGCCGAGGTCGCGCTGGTCATCGGCAAGGGCGGCAGCAACATCAAGGCCGCCGACGCGATGAGCCATATCTTCGGCTACGTTAATTTCATCGACGGCTCGGCGCGCGGCCTGCCGCCGGCGGGCAACACCTTCTATCAGATGAAGGCGCGCGAGACCTTTGCGCCGATCGGCCCCTATATCGTCACCGCCGACGAGATCACCAACGCGCAGAAGCTGCAGATCCGGCTTTGGGTCAACGGCGTGCTGAAGCAGAACTTCAACACCGACGACATGGCGCATAAGATCCCGCGCTGCGTCGAGTTCGTCTCCTCGATCCACACGCTGGAGCCGGGCGACATCCTCGCCACCGGCACCAATCATCGCGGCCTCAACGCCTTTCAGGACGGTGACACGGTCGAGCTCGAGACCGAAGGCCTCGGCCGGCTGACCATCAAGGTGTGCGACGACCTGAAGCGCACCTGGACGCGCGAGACGCGCTTGGAGCGCCAGGAAAAGGGCCTCGAGGACGTGATGGCGCCGCAGCTGACCGGCAAATACAAGAAGTGATGCGGCGGCGCGCAGGTGGTGGTGCGTTGGCGGAGGATGCGCTGAGACAATAATCCGGACCGGAGGGGACGATGACGAAGATGCGTGGTGGCTTAGGTTCGCTCGCGTTTCTATTGCTCCTCGCCGTGACGGCGTCGCCGCCGGTTTGCGCGGCTGACTCCGGCGCCGTGGCGCTGCAAGGCACGGTCCGCTCCGACGCCGAAGGCGCGATGGGTGGCGTGCTGGTCAGCGCCACCAAAGCCGGCTCGACCATCACCACCACCGTCGTCACCGACGATCACGGCCATTACGCCTTCCCCGCCGCGCGCCTGACCCCCGGCAAATACGACCTCGCGATCCGCGCCGTCGGCTACGAGGTCGACGGTTTCCCCCATGCGACCGTCGCCGCCGGCAAGCCGGGCACCGCCGATCTCAACCTCCGCAATGCGAAGCAATTCTTCACCCAGCTCACCGACGCCGAATGGATGATCAGCGCGCCGGGCACGCCGCAGCAGCAGCAATTCCTCTCGAATTGCGACGGCTGCCACTCGCTGCAACGCATCTTCCAATCGACGCATACGCCGGATGAGTGGCAACAAGTCTACAAGCGCATGGCGACCTATTCGCCGGGCAGCGTGCCGTCGCACCCGCAGCCGACGGTCGGCGGCGTCCAGCGCGGCTTCGGCACGCCGGCGCAGCTGCAGCCCTATGCCGATTGGATGGCGACGATCAATCTCAGCAAGCAGGATGCGTGGAACTTCCCGCTGAAGACGCTGCCGCGGCCGAGCGGCAAGGCGACCCATGTCATCATCACCGAATACAACCTCGCACGGCCGGACGCGCAGCCGCATGACGTCGTGCGCATGCCCGACGGCATGGTGTGGTACGCCGATTTCGGCCACCAATTCATCGGCTCGCTCGATCCCAGGACCGGGAAAGTGAAGGATTATTCGCTGCCGGTGGTGAAGAAGGGTTTCCCGACCGGCACGCTCGATCTCGAGCCCGATACAAAGGGCGATCTCTGGGTCTCGATGATGTATCAGACCGGCGTCGCGCGCTTCGACATGAAGGCGAAGAAATTCACCATCTATCCGCTGCCCAAGGAATGGCAGAGCGACCACACCCAGGAATCGATGGTGACGCCGACTTTTGCCTCGGTCGACGGCAAGGTCTGGAGCAACGATCAGGATATGCACGCGACCTTCCGCCTCGATACCAAGAGCGGCAAATGGGAAAATCTCGGGCCGGTGAAGGATCTCCATGGCCAGGGCGTCGCGGGCTACGGCATGCCGGCCGATCACGAGAACAATCTCTATCTGCTCGCCTTCGGCGGCGCGGAGATCGGCAAGCTCGACGCCAAGACCAAGCAGCTCAGCATCTATCAGACACCAACGGCGTTCTCGCGGCCGCGCCGCGGCCGGGTCGATGCCGACGATATCCTCTGGTTCGCCGAATATAACGGCAACAATATCGGCCGCTTCGATCCGGAAACCGAGAAGATCACCGAATTCAAAGTGCCGACGCCCTATTTCGACCCGTACGACGTCGTGCCGGCGAAAAGCGGCGAGATCTGGACCGGCTCGATGCTGACCGACCGGATCGACCGGCTCAATCCCAAGACCGGCGAATGGGTCGAATATCTGCTGCCGCGCTCAACCAATATCCGCCGCGTCTTCGTCGACAAGGACGGCGCGATCTGGGTCGGCAGCAATCATGGCGCATCGATCGTGAAGCTCGAGGCGCGGGATTAGCGTCGCGGGTCAGACGACATCGATGCGGTAGTCGGCACCTTCCCAGCGCTGGTCGTTCTGCCAATAAAAGGTCAGAACGACCGCGTCGCCCGGACCGAGATTCTCGGTATCGAGATCGGCGACATGCGTGCCGAAAGCCGTTGGCTGCGTCGGCGTATCGACCGTGCGTTGCCAGCCATCCGTGCTCCAGTGAACCATCGCCGGCCGCAACAGCTCGATGCGCAGGAGCTTGCCGGAATCGAGCGTGCGGCATTTCTGGTTGAGCCGCCAGATTCGCAGCGACGAGCGCACGCCTTCGACCTGATAACGCTGATACGGCTGCGGCGGCATGTCGAAAATGCGTTCCTCGCGCAGCGAGCGCAGCAGCTTGATATGCTCGGCATGCGCCCAGACCAGCGGCATCGCCGAGCCTGACGGCCGGCCGCGAAAGAGCTCGCGCTCGGGGATGTCGCCGCCATCCCAGACCTGCTCCGGAATGAGATGACCGTCGCTGGCGAATGCCTCCATTGCCGCGAGTAGCGCTTCGGCGGCGGCGCGGTTGCCCGCCGCGATCTCGTAATGCGCGCGCTCGGCGGTCAGCAGCGGCCAGGGCCGGCCGATGCCGATCCCGTCGAACGGCCGGCCGTCCGCATGCTCGCCATAGCCGTCGCCGTTGTAGCGCCGCCAGCAGGGCCCGGCAGGAAACTCGACCTTCAGCAGAGCATCGATGACGCGCAGCGTATTGCGGATGCGCGGATCGTCGGCGGCGCGCAGGCCGAAGCGCACCAGCGCCAGCGCGTCGGGGCTGACGAGCAACGCCGCCGGCTCACGGCTTTGATCGGGCGGCCGGTTCTTGATCGGGACGAAGCCGCTGCTCGGCGAGCACGCATCGGCGCTGTCCGGCGGCGCGATGCGCACGTAATAGCCCTCGATGCCGAGCTCGCGCGATAGCGCTGTGTCCGTCACGTAGATCCAGCGCTCGATCTGCTCGTTCCAGGCATCGGCGGTCTCGCGCAGATAGGTCGCGGCCGCGAACGCGTCGGCGTGCTCGGCAATGTCGGCCGCGGCGAGCAGCGCCGCGATCTCGACCGCGAGGGTGAAGGGCGAATAGCCGGAATCTTCCTCCCAGCGATCCTGGCCCGTGACCGGCCCGTTCTGCGCCACGAAGGCCGCCGCCTTCTTCACCATCGGCCAATACCGGCGCAACTCGCTCGAACTCAGCCCGCTTTCGCGCCATAGCAGATCGACCAGCAGAATCGGAAACGCGCATTCATCCATCTGCACGCCGTTCCAATAAGGCTCGCCGTCGAGCCAGCAATTCTGCGGCCAATGGCCGTCGGCTTCTTGTGTCGCTTCGAGCCAGCGCAGTACGCGGCGCGCGTCCTCGAACGCGCCCGCCGCGACGAGTGCGCCCGCGGTCTCGACGAGATCGCGCGGCCAGACGAGGTGGTAGCCACCGAGATCCTCATCGCCGCGCGCGAAGCCCCACGGGATCGAGAGGCTGGCGATGATGCCGCCGGGAAACGAATTCGCCTCGTGCGTCCGCAGCACCGCGGTGCTGATGCGATAGGTGTTGGCGCCGCCCGGATCGCGCAGCGGATCAAGCGGCAAAAGCTGCGCCTGCCAGTCCTGCCAATCCTCGGTGAAGTCGGCGAGGATGGAATCGAAATCGTCGGCAAGGCTGCCGATGACGCGGTGTGCCGCCTCCTCTACACGCCGGCCGAAGCCGAGCGCGATGATGAATTCGTTGCCGCAATCGGCGAGATCGATCTCGGCGCTGAGCGCGACATTGCCGCCGCGCGCCGAATCATAATTCCAGGTCAGCGCGAAATGCCGATGCAGATCCTGCCAGCCATCGGAGAAGCCGACGAAGCCGACCGAGCGCGCCCGCCACGGCGCCGAGCACGCCAACGCCATGGCACTGCCGCGGCCTGACGCGAACAGCATCTCGTGGCCTTTGTGCGTGCCGAGCCAGGCGTTGTTGCCCGCGCCGCGATTGACGAGATGCGGCGCCAGCAGCGCGAACACCCGATAGTCGCGCGCGCCGTCGAGCGGGTGGAAGGAGATCCGCTGCAGCACGACATCGCGGGTCGGATCGGCGAGCACGGTCTTGTCGATGCGGTAGCGGCCATCGACGGCGACATTGGCGAGCCGAAACGCCGGCACGCCGTCTTCGACCGGCCGCACCGTGCTGCGCGCGTGGCGTTTCTCTTCCGAGAAATAATCGCGGCCGTTGGTGACGATGAAGCCGAAATCGCGCGTGCAGGCGTAGTCGACGCGCGGATAATAGATCTCGTTGAGGATGCCGTGGCTGATCGTGTACCAGACGCGGCTCTGCGGCGTGAGCGCCGTGCCGAACGCGCTCTTGGCGCTGGAGGTCCAGCGCGCCGGTATGCCGGGCCGGCCGGGCGCTTCGCCGCCCATGCGCCTCAGGCGCCCGCGCGCGGCAGGATGAAGCGCTCCACCGCGGCGGCGAAGCCGTCCTCGTCATTCGTCAGCGTGGTTTCCTGCGCCTGTTGCTTCACCGCATCGCTCGCATTGCCCATCGCGATGCTGAACCCGGCTTGGCGGAACATCGGCACATCGTTTTCCATATCGCCGAGGGTCACGACCTCGCTCAGCTCAACGCCGATCATCGGCGTCAATTCGCGCACCGCCAAGCCCTTATCGACCCCGGGGGCGACGAAATCGAGATAATACGGTTGCGAGCGCACGGCCGTCACCCGTGTCGCGAAATGCGCGCGCGCCTCGCCCTCGATCGCCTCGAGCCGCGCGAAATCGTTGCTGACGCCGACGATCTTGCCGGCCTGGTCGAGCAGGCCGTCGAAACTCTCGACAACGCGCGGCCGCTGCTGGACCGTGATGGTCTCGTGCGAGACATGCGCGCCGCCGAGATCGCGTGTCAGCCATTCCTCGCCGGTGAAAAGCCACACGCCGACGCGCTTCGCCTCGAGAAACGCCACGATCTCGCGCGCGACATCGGGCGCGATGCGGCGCTGCTCGAGGATTTGCAGCGCGGGCGACGCGATCGCGCCGCCGTTGAAGGCGGCGACCGGCGTCGTGATGCCGAGCGCCTCGACCAGCATGCGCAGCCCGAACGGCGGCCGGCTGCTCACGACGGTGAAGCGGATGCCGCGCGCGTGCAATGCCGCCACCGCGGCGCGCGTGCGCTCGGTCACGCGCTTTTGCGTCGTCACCAGCGTGCCGTCGACATCCGATATCACCAGCGCGATGCGATCCATTCGATCTCCTTGGGAGTCCGCCCTATCGATTGAACCATGGCCGAATGCGTCTGGTTCCGGCGCGTGCTTGTCGGTTACGGTGCCGTAATCTTACACTTGCCGTTGCCGTCTCAAGGAGTGCCGATGTCGCGACCTGATTACCGTCCCTTTTTGCCAAAACCAGTGCAATCGAAGATCGCCGGTCCGACGGCGCGCGCCCATGCGGAGGCGCGGCGGCAAAGCCCGCGCGCCAAGGAATTCTTCGCGCAATGGGAAAAGCAGCTCGCCGAGCCGTTCAAAGGCATCACCACCGACGGCACCCCCATCCCCGGCCTCTACAAGCTCGAGCCGAACGGCGCGCCGGTCGCGGCGATGACCGATGCGGCGCAGGCGCTGCTCGGCCTGCTGACCGAGGCCCAGCGCACCGCGTCCTGCTTTGCCGCCGATTCCAAGACCTGGCGGCGCTGGCAGAACACCGAGAATTTCTTCGAGGATTACGGCTTGCGGCTCGAAGAGATCAGCGATGCGCAGCGCGAAGCGGTGCTTGCGATCCTGCGCGCCAGCCTCAGCGCCAAGGGCTTTCAGATGTCGCGCGACGTGATGCGGCTCAACCGCTTCCTCGGCGATCTCGTCGGCGGCCCCGCGATCCTCGGCGAATGGAGCTACAATTTCTGCCTCTTCGGCACGCCGTCGACGAGCGAGCCCTGGGGCTGGCAGTTGTTCGGCCACCACCTCAGCCTCAATTGCATGGTGATCGGCGGGCAGATGGTGCTGACGCCGACCTTTTGGGGCGCAGAGCCGAGCCATGCCGATGTCGGGCCTTTCGCCGGCACGACGCTGTTCGAGGATGAGGAGCGCGCCGGGCTGACGCTGATGCGCTCTTTCTCGCCGGAGCAGCAGCGCCGCGCGATCGTCGCGCATTCGATGGTCGGCGGCGATCTGCCGCCCGGCCGCCGGCATTTCGCCGATAATCTCCATCTCGGCGGCGCGCATCAGGACAACCGCGTCATTCCCTATGAGGGAATCACCGCCGCCGACATGTCAGCGGTGCAGCGCCGCAACCTTCTCGACCTCATCGGCCGCTATATCGCGCCGCTACCCGAGGGGCCCGAGAAACAGCGCATGGCAGAAATCGAGCAGCATCTGAGCGACACGCATTTCTGCTGGATCGGCGGCTTTGCCGAGGACAGCACCTTTTATTACCGCGTGCAGAGCCCGGTGGTGATGATCGAGTTCGACCACCACATCGGCGTGTTCCTCACCAATCCCGAGCCGGCGAAGTTTCATGTCCACACCATCGTGCGGACACCAAACGGCAATGATTACGGGCTCGATCTGTTACGGCTGCATTACGAGCAGTCGCCGCATCACCAGGCGGGGAAGCGTTGAGCCCGGTCTAGTCGTTGACGTGGTCGTGGCCGCCGACGCGGCCCGGCCGCCAATAGCCCTCGGCATAGATCTGGCTCTTGTCGAAGCCGCGCTCGATCAGCGCGTGGCGCTGGTTGCGCACATTGCTGGTCTCGCCGATGACGATGGCGTGACCCTTGCCCGACGGGAAGATGAAAGAAGCGAGCGCCTTCGACAACAAATCGCTCGGCCCGGGCGCCGCGCCGTCACGCAACAGCCATTGCAGCTTCACATGGGCTTGCGCCTTGAGCTCCTGCTGATCGGCCGCCGTGCCGACCTCGATGAAGGCAAAGGCAGGCGCGGCTTTCGGCAGCGCTTCGATGAGCGCGAAGATCGCTGGCACGCAGGTCTCGTCGCCGAGGAAGAGATGCCAGTCGGCATCGGGATTGAGCCCGATGCGGCCGCGCGGCCCGCGGATATCGATGACATCGCCCGGCTTGGCGTCGAGCGACCAGCTCACGCCTGGCGTGCGATGGCCATGCAGGACGAAATCGACATCGAGCAGCTTGCTCGCCGCGTCGAAGCGCCGGATCGTGTAATGCCGCCGTGCCGGCTCGCCAGCGGGCTGCGGAATCTGCAGCACGATCTCCTGGCCCGGCTTTGGGGTGAATTCTTCGAGGTTATCGCCGGTTAGTTGAACGCGGCGCATATGCGGGTTGATGTCGAAGGCTTTGACCACCCTGAGCGTCCAAGGGCGGCCGCGACGGCGCTCCAGCTCGGCCTCGCTTAGCATCGGCCGGCCCGCCGCCGGCGCCATCCCACCCCGCATCACTTCATCCGGCCCCGCCATGGGCATCCTCTTCTTCATAGAATCGCTCAAGGGAATATGGGACGGGCCCGGCGCCAACGCAAACAGGCCCAGCCGGCCAGTAATGCTTAATCAACTTTTACCATCGAAAATTGGCGCTTCGCCCGGCAAGAACGGCGTCCCGCCCGCCCCCATGATCATGCGTTTCAGGTCTCACCGGCAGCCGCGGATGCGCCTTTTATGCGCCGTGGCGATCGCGATCCTTTTGGGCTTCGTCGCCATCGCCGGCTACTCCCTCCTCGATTCCCGGGACGCGGCGCGGCAGAACGCGGTGCAATCGTCGGAGAATCTCACGACGGCACTGGCACACGATATCGATCGCAACATCACGCTCTACGATCTCTCGCTGCAGACGGTGGTTGCCGGGTTGAATCTGCCGCAATTGCCCGGCATGGCGCCGGTGGTACGGCAAGCCGTGCTGTTCGACGGCGCGGCGAGCGCCGACGGCTTCGGCACGACGTTCGTGGTCGACGAGCACGGCACCATCCAATTCGCCTCGAAAGTTTCGAGCGCGCAGGATTTGAATTTTGCCGACCGCGATTTCTTCACGGTGCATCGCGATAACCCGAACGTCGGTCTCTATATCAGCTCGCCCTTTCTCTTGCGTGTCAGCGGCGCTTGGGCGATCGCCTTCAGCCGGCGGTTGGCGCACCGCGACGGCAGCTTCGCCGGCATCGTCTTCGGCTCGGTGAAGCTCGATTATTTCAAGCGCCTGTTCGACCGCGTCGATCTTGGTCCCGGCGGCACCCTCGCCCTCATCCGGACCGACGGCTTGCTGCTGATGCGCAAGCCTTATCTCGATCCGGCCAAGCCGCGCATCGTGGCGGATTTCGACCATTTCCGCGCCGCGCCCAGCGGCTCTTTCGAGGGGCTCGGACAGATCGACGGCCGCAAGCGCCTCTTTGTTTACCGCACGGTCGGCAGGCTGCCGCTCGTCGTTGTGGTCGGACCGACCACCGACGTGGTCTTCGCGGAATGGCAGGGCAAGGCTGCGCTTACCGGCGGCTTGATGCTCGGCCTTGTCGCCGTCGCGATCTGGCTGCTTTATCGCCTGACCGGCGAGTACGGCCGCCGCGCCGGCGCCGAAGCGCGAGCCGTCGACAGCGAGCGCCGCCACAAAGTCATCGCCGAGAAGGAACGCGATGCCCGCACCGCGCTCGAGCGCTCGATGGAGCAGGTCGAGACCTCGATCCGGGAGCAGCGGCGCGCGCAACTCGCGCTCGCCGAAAGCGAGCAGCGGTTCCGCGATTTTGCCGAAAGCTGCGGCGACTGGTTCTGGGAGACCGGATCCGATCACCGCTTCACCCTGTGCATCGGCAACGCCCATAACACCGACGACAGCCGCCACGGCAATCCCGTCGGCAAGACGAGTTGGGAATTCGCCGGCGCCGATCCCGAGACCGATGCGATGTGGCGCGAGCACAAAGCGACGCTCGACGCACACCGGCCCTTCCGTCGCTTCCGCTATTCGCTGCGCACGACCGACGGCCGATGGCTACATCTATCGACGAGCGGCGTTCCGGTTTTCGACGAGCAGAGCAGGTTTCTCGGCTATCGCGGCACGTTCTTCGACATCACGGCGGCGGTGGAGGGACGCCAGCGCGCCCAGCACGCGGAACAATTGCTGCGGAACGCGGTCGACAGCATCTCCGAAGGCTTCGTCATCTACGACGCGGACGATCGCTTGGTGATGTGCAACGCAGCGTACGAGAAGTTCCATTCCATCGTCGCTTCCTATCTTCGGCCAGGCGTGTCCTTCGAGGAGATCCTGCGCGCCATCGCCCATCATCTCTCCCCCGATCGTCCCATCGCCGATGCGGAAGGCTGGATCGCGCAGCGTTTACTCGATCATCGCAACCGGCCGGCGATGCCGGTCGAACGTCAGCTGTGGGACGGCCGTTGGGTTCTGGTATGTGCGCGCCGCATGAGCGACGGCGGCACCGCGAGCCTGCAGATCGACATCACGGCCCTGAAAGCGGCGCAATGCGCGCTGCATGAAAGCGAGCAGCGCCTGGCGCGCGCACAACGCATCGCCGGTGTCGGCGATATCGAACATGACATCGTTACCGGCAGGGTCACTTGGTCGGACCACGCTTTCGAGATCTACGGCCTACCGAAGGGCCAGATGCCGGCCTGGCAGGAATTCATCGCTCTGGTCCATCCCGAGGATCGCGAGCGCGTGACCCGCATCCTCCAGGATGCGCGCAAAGGCATACCGGCACCGGCCATCGAATACCGCATCGTCCGGCCCGACGGGGCGCTGCTCTATCTCTTGCGCGAGAACGAGCCGATCCACGATGCATCGGGCAAAGTCATCCGCGTCGCCAGCACCGTGAAGGACATTACCGAGCTGCGGCAATCCCAGGAGCGCGAGCGCGAGCTCCACGTCGCGCTGCAGCATCGGCAGAAGCTCGAAGCGCTGGGCACGCTGGCGGGCGGCATCGCGCACGACATGAACAACACGCTGGTGCCGATCCTGGCGCTATCCAAACGTGCCATGACGAATGCCCCTGCGGACAGCCGCGAGCGCAAGAATCTTGAGACGATCTATCGTGCGAGCGAGCACGCTCGTGATCTCGTGAAGCAGATCCTCACCTTCAGCCGCAGGGACGGCGTCGACAAGAAGCCGGTCCGGCTCGACACGGTCACTCGCGAGGCGTTGCAGATGATGCGCGCAAGCCTTCCGTCGATGATCGCGCTGGTGGAGCGCATCGATGGCGCGCCGCTCGTTCTCGGCGACGCTGGACAGATCCGCCAGGTGATCATCAATCTCGTGACCAACGCCGCGCAGGCCATCGGCGAGGCGATGGGAACGATCACCGTCCGGGTCGATGGCAGTGTGGAAAAGGCATGGCTGAGCTTGAGCGACACGGGTTGCGGCATCGATGACGAGCATCTGCCGCGGCTCTTCGACCCGTTCTTCACGACGAAGGAGGCCGGCCAAGGGACGGGCCTCGGCCTTTCCGTCGTCCATGGCATCGTGACCGCCCATGGTGGACGCATCACGGTGAAAAGCGAGCGCGGCCAGGGCGCGGAATTCACGGTTGTCTTCCCGGTCCTTGACGCGCGGGAGCAAGTCGCCGCAATCGAGCCGGCCGCCTGAGCCGCACAGCGGGGAGCGACACCTACAAAAGTCGGAGACCGCAGGCTTTTCCGGCCCCGTCAAGAATTCATTAACGATCCCAGGACTAGCTTTTATCGAGAAACACGTCTTTGTAGTTTTTCGGTGAATGGAGTAAGGCGGCCGTGCGTACGGTGCTGGTGATCGACGACAACATCGCCGTTCTATCGACCCTCATCTACTTGCTTGAGGAAGCGGGCTATCACGTGGTCAGCGCGGAGAACGGCCATGCCGGCGTGCGCATCTATCGCAGCGAGCGGCCCGATCTCGTGATCGCCGATCTCATCATGCCCGAACAGGGCGGCATCCAGACCATCCGCGAAATCAAGCGCCTCTGCCCCGAAGCGAAGATCATCGCGATTTCCGGCGGCGCGCGCATCGGCAACACCGATCCGCTCGAAGCCGCGCGCGAGGTCGGCGCCATCGCGACTCTCGCCAAGCCGCTCGATCCCGACGATTTCATCGAAGCGGTGAACAATCTCCTCGCCGCGTAAGCGGCTCCATCTTCATCGGGCACGTTTCGCCGCGGCTTCGTTGGCCGCGCGGCGTCTGATATTCTGGCCGCCATGACGGAGCGGCCCATTCATCTGGTCGGCGGCGTGCCGCTCGAGGCGCAGGACGTCTTCGAGCTGGCCGGCGCGTCTTTCGGGCCGCTCGCCAAGCGCCTGCCGGACGGCGAGAAGAGGCGTGGCTGGCTGCGGCCGCAAGCACCGATCATCGGCCGCGCCGCCGGCATGATCCCGGGTGGCATCGCGCACTATCTCCACATGACCAATCAGCGCTACCGCCCGGCGCCGGGCCAGGACCTAAACGCGATCGATTTCGGGCCGCTCGGCTATTGCGCGGCGGCGCGCGAATCCTACGCGCTCTTTGCCGCCGCGCGCGCCGCTGGCAAGATCGCGCCGGGCACGCGCTTCCAGATCAGCCTGCCGACGGCATTCGGCGTCATGGGACATTGCATCGATCTCGACGCCGTGCGCGAGGTGTGGCCGGTTTATGAACGGCAGCTCTTTGCCGAGATCAACGCGATCGCGCGCGAGATTCCGCCGCACGATCTCGCCGTGCAGTGGGACATCGCCGTCGAGATCACCCAGTCGCTCGACAATCCGAGCGGGTCGATGCGCGAATTCGGTGAAGGCGAGCTAGCCGCTGCGGTTGCGCGTGCGCTCGATTGCCTGCCCGACACGGTCGAGGGCGGCATCCATCTTTGCTATGGCGATGCCGGGGAGGACAAGCATTACGTCAACCCGCGCGATATGGCCGCGATGGTCGCCTTCCACAACGCGATCGCGGCGCGCGCCCAGCACAAGCTCGCCTGGGTCCATATGCCGGTGCCGAAAGAGCGCGAGGACGAAGCCTATTTCGCGCCGCTCGCCGGGCTGCGCCTCCGGCCCGAGACCGAGCTGATGCTGGGTCTCGTCCATCGCCGCGACGGGATCGAAGGCGCCCGGCGCAAAGTCGCCGCCGCGCGGAGATTCGCGCCCGCCTTCGGCGTCGGCACGGAATGCGGCATGGGCCGGTATTTCGCGCCGGAAACCATCCCGGACGTCTTCGCGCTGCACCGCCAAATCGCGGCGCTCGCGTGATGTATCGGCAAGGCTGTGTCGCCGCTTTGGCTATAGAAAAAAGCCGCTAAATCCACTACAGCCGCACGGATCGGCTGCCCGGGTTGGGGAGGGGTAGCCGCGGGAGGGCAGGCTTGGCTGAGCTGGTTCTGGGCATCGGCACGTCGCATGGCTCGATGCTGTCGACGCCGCCGCAGGAATGGGACGGCCGCGCCGCCGCCGATCGCCGCAATAAATCGCTCGCCTTCCGCGGTAACACGTATTCGTTCGACCAGCTTCACGCCCTGCGCCAGGCCGAGGGGTTCGCCGCGCGCACCACGCCGCCGGCGCGCCAGGCGCATTACGATCGTTGCCAGAAGCAACTGGATGCGCTCGGCGAAATCATCGCCGCCGCCAGGCCTGATATCATCGTGGTCATCGGCGACGACCAGCATGAATGGTTCACCGAGGAGCTGCAGCCGACCTTCGGCATCTTTTGCGGCAACGAGGTCACGAATTTCGCGCCGACCGCCGAGGAAATGGCGCGCCACACGCGCGAAGGCCGCGGTGCGTCCGTCACCGGCTATCACCCGCCCGCCGATCAGCCCTATCCGGTCGCGCAAGGCCTCGCCGAACATATGATTGCCGAAGCGATGCGCGGCGGTTTCGACGTCGCGGCGATCATGGCGCAGCCGAAGCGCGACGATGCGATCGTGAATCTAGGCCATGCCTATGGCTTCATCTATCGCCGGCTCCTGAAGGACAAGCCGCTGCCGCTGGTGCCGGTGCTCGTCAACACCTTCTATCCGCCGAATCAGCCGTCGCCGCGCCGCTGCTTCGACTTCGGCGTCGCGCTCGGCCGCGCCATCGCCGGCTGGCCGGAGGATGCGCGCGTCGCCGTGGTCGGCTCCGGCGGTCTCAGCCATTTCGTCATCGACGAGGAATTCGATCACCGCATCATCGGCGCCTTCCAGCGCGACGATATCGATGCGCTCACCGGCGAGGACGACGCGCTGTTCCGCTCCGGCACATCGGAGACCAAAAACTGGATCGTCGCGCGCGGCGCGCTCGCCGCGACCGGATTCAAGATGAAATTGCTTGATTACGTGCCGTGCTATCGCTCGGAAGCCGGCACCGGCAATGCGATGGCGTTCGCGACGTGGTCGTAGATTGGTTCAGGAATTCGGGGGAGATTGATTAAATGCCAGGTTGGCGCGTCGGGATCGATATCGGTGGGACTTTCACCGACGTCGTCGGCATGGAGATCGAGACGGGGAAGATCCTCGTCACGAAGGTGCCGTCCATCCCCGTCGACCCGTCGCGCGCGGTCGCGGCGGGTCTGCAAAATCTGATGGAGATCCATCCGGAGATCAAAGCGCAGGACATCGATTTCTTCGCGCATGGCACGACGGTCGCGACCAACGCGACGATCGAAGGCAAGGGCGCGAAATCCGGTCTCCTCATCACCAAGGGTTTCCGCGCGATCTACGACATGCGCGGCGGCAACCGGCCGATGGGGCCGGACCTCATCGATACGCATTGGCAAAAGCCGGTGGGCCTGGTGCCGCAGAAGATGACGCATGAGGTCGGCGGCCGCCTCGGCTTCGACGGCGAAGAGCTCGAGCCGCTCGACGAGAACGCGGTACGCCAGGCGGCGCGCAAGCTCAAGGAGCAAGGCGTGCAGTCGATCGCCGTCTGCTATCTCTTCTCCTTCATCAATCCGAAGCACGAGCAGCGCACCGCCGAGATCATCCACGAAGAGCATCCGACGGCGCGCGTCTCGCTGTCGAGCGTCGTCCTGCCGCTGATCCGCGAATATCTGCGGCTGTCGACCACCGTGCTCGACGCCTATGTCGGTCCGGTTGTCGCCAATTATCTGCGCGCCATCACCGGCCGGCTGCGCGAGACCGGGCTCACGACCAAGGCACTCTTCATCATGCAGTCGAATGGCGGGTTGATGCAGATCGACATCGCCACCGAATATCCCAATCAGACGCTGCTTTCCGGCCCGGCCGCGGGCGTCGTCTTCGGCGCCGGCCTCGGCAAGCTGATCGGCGAGCCCAATATCGTCACCTTCGATGTCGGCGGCACCAGCACCGATATCAGCGTTCTTTATAAGAACGCCTATCAGGAAACCCGCCACGGCCGCATCCACGATCAGGATATCGGCACGCCGATGATCCAGATCCGCGCGCTTGGCGCTGGTGGCGGGACGATCGCGCATATCGGGCCGGACGGCTTGCTGAAAGGCGGGCCGCAATCGGCCGGTGCCGATCCCGGCCCGGCCTGCTACGACCATGGCGGCCAGAACCCGACCGTCACCGACGCGAATATCGTGCTCGGCTATTTGAACCCCAACAATTTCGTCGGCGGCCGCTTCAAGATCGTGCCCGAGCTCGCGGCGAAGGCGATCAGCGAAAAGATCGCCAAGCCGCTCGATCTCAGCCTGCAGCAGGCGGCGCTCGGCATCATCCGCGTCGTCTGCACCAATATCGAGGTGGGCTTGCGGCTGTCCTTCGTCGAGCGCGGTCTCGATCCGCGCATGTTCTCGCTGCTCGCGTTCGGCGGCGGCGGGCCGGTGCTCGGCACGCGCGTCGCCAAGGATATCGGCATTCCGCGCGTCATCGTGCCGCCCTATCCCGGCATCTCCTGCGCCATGGGGCTGCTGCAGACCGATGTGAAGCACTACTACATGCAGACCCGCATGGGCTCGCTCGCCAAAGTGCCGGTCGAGGAGCTCAACACGATCTTTGCGCAGCTCGAGGAACGCGCGCGGCGCGAGGCAACGCAAGAAGGCTTCGATCCGAAAGCCGTGAAGCTGCAGCGCCAGCTCGATATGCGCTATCCCTTCCAGGGCTATGAGCTGACGATCGATTGCAGCAACGAAGCTTTCACCGAGGACCACAAAGTGGGTGTTCGTGGGGCCTTCGATCGACTCCACAAAGAAGTGTATGGCACGGCGGCGACCGGCGAGGTTCCGGACATCGTCAACGTGCGCGTCATGTCGGTCGCCGAAGTCGCGAAGCTCGATCTGCCCGAGCTGGCCAAGGGCGAGCGCGATCCGAAGCCGGTCGGCAGGCGCAAAGTGCTGTTCGACGAGACGGAGGGCTATCTCGACACGCCGATCTACGATCGCACCAAGCTCGGCGCCGGCGCGATCATCAACGGGCCGGCGATCATCGAGCAGCTCGATTCGACGACGGTCATCCTCCCGGGCCAGAAAGCCGAGATCGAGCGCTACGGCAATATCATCATCGAGGTGAACCCATGAGCGACGCGACCAAACCCCCGATGAAGCTCGATCCGATCACGCTCGAGATCATCATCGCACGGCTGCAAGAGCTGGTGTCGACGATGGAGCATCTCCTCTTCCACAGCGGCTATTCGACCATCCTGCGCGAATCGCATGACGGGTCCTGCACTTTGCTCGACACGGAAGGCAATTGCATCGAGGGCTCGGGCGGGCCGCTGCATCTCTTCTCGTATCTCTATACGGTGCGCAGCATCCTCGACCGCTACCCGATCGCGGCGATGAACGATGGCGATTGCTTCATCTCGAACGATCCCTATCTCGGCGGCACACTGCACGTGCCCGACATCGTCATCATCACGCCGATCTTCGTCGACGGCGAGGTCATCGGCTTCAGCGGCTCGCATGCGCATAAGCCCGATGTCGGTGGGCTCGTCCCCGGCTCCTCTGGCGCGGCGGCGCGCGAGATCTTCCACGAAGGCCTGATCCTGCCCGGGGTCAAATTCTGGACCAAGGACGGCGTCATCCCGGAAGTGCTGGCGATCATCCGGCACAATTGCCGCATCCCCGAGATCATCGAGGGCGATCTCCGCGCGCAAGTCGGCTGCACCCTGGTCGGCGCCGATCAGGTGCGCGCCCTCTGCAAGGAATACGGTACCGCGACCATCAAGGCCGCGATGCCGGCGGTGCTGGCGATGTCGGAGAAGCGCGTGCGCGACGGCATCGAAGCCTGGCCCGACGGCGAGGCCGAGGCCGAGGCGATGGTCGATCACGACGGCGTCGATCTCGACAAGCCGCTGCGCATCCATGTGAAGGTCATCAAGAAAGGCCGCGACATCACCTTCGATTATTCCGAGACCAACGATCAGGTGAAAGGCCCGACCAACCTGCGGCCGCAGGTGAGCCATGTCGCGGCGGTGATGGCGCTGGTGACGATGCTCGACCCGACCATCCCGTTCAACGACGGGATGCGCCGCGTCGTCCATTTCGTCAATCCCGAAGGCAAGATCACCAACCCGAAATGGCCGGCGCCGATCAATTCCTATTTCGGTCTCGCCAATGTGCTCTACAGCACGTGCAACCGCGCCCTGGCGCAATTCAATCCGAGCCGCGCGGTCGCCTCGCCGGGCCTTGGCCTCGGCGCGATCGCTGTCGGCTACGACCAGAACCGCACCGGCCGCAAAGCGGTGCAGTACGAGCTGTTCACATCGGCGCAAGGCGGCAAGTCGGATCACGACGGTTCGTCCGGCACGGTCGGCTTCCTCAACGTGACGCCGAACACGCCCATCGAAGTCATCGAGACCGAATTCCCGATCCGCGTGAAGCGCTATGAATGGATCACCGATTCCTGCGGCGCCGGTACGCATCGCGGCGGCATCGGCAATCGCAAGGAGTACGAGCTGCTGGGCCATGCGACGACGACCTTGCGTCTCGGCCATCAATTCAAATTCGGCGGCTGGGGCATTTTCGACGGCAAGGACCCGCCGGTGGTGCGCGCGACGCTCAACCGGGGCACCAATCACGAGCGGCCGCTGAAGCCGCTGGAGACGATCCGCATGGAGCCGGGCGAGACCTTCATGGTCGAGATGCCGGGCGGCGGCGGCTACGGCGATCCGAAAAAGCGTCCGGCCGAGGAAGTGCTCGAAGACGTGCTCAACGGCTATGTCTCGCTCGAGACGGCGGAGCGCGATTACGGCGTCGCGATCCATCCGGATACGATGGCGCTCGACAAGGAACGCACGGCGGCTTTACGCGCGAGGTAAGCCATGTTGACCCCGGAACAGAACAATCTCCTGACCCAGACCAGCGCCGGCACGCCGATGGGCGAATTGTTGCGCCGCTATTGGTGGCCGATCGCCGGCGTTTCCGAATTCGACGCGCAGCCGACGAAGCCGGTGCGGCTGATGGGCGAGGATCTGGCGCTCTACAAGGACAAGAGCGGGAAGTACGGCCTGCTCGACCGGCATTGCCCGCATCGCCGCGCCGATCTCACCTACGGCTTCATCGAGGAGTGCGGGCTGCGCTGCTCCTATCACGGCTGGCATTTCGATGCCGAGGGCAAGTGCCTCGAGCAGCCTTACGACGACGTCGCCCATCCCGAGGCCAATCTCAAAGCGCAGGTGCGGGTCAAAGCCTATCCGGTCGAGGAATGCGGCGGCTTGCTCTGGGCCTATCTCGGCCCGAAGCCGGCGCCCTGCCTGCCGCGCTGGGAATTCTTCGAGTGGAAGAACGGCTTCCGCCAGATCGTCCTGAGCGAGCTCGATTGCAACTGGCTGCAATGCCAGGAGAACTCGATCGATCCGGTGCATAACGAATGGCAGCACAGCCAGTGGAATCGCCGCATGCTGGGCAAGAACGTCGTCGCGCCCAAGCACATCAAAGTCGGATTCGAGGAATTCGACTACGGCTATACCTATAAGCGCATCACCGACGTCAGCGGCGAGAACGATCCGCTATGGACCGTCGGCCGTGTTTGCCTTTGGCCCTACGCGCTCTTCACCGGCACGCATGTCGAATTCCGCGTGCCCGTCGACGACACCAACACGCTGAGCGTCGGCTGGTTCTACGCGCACGTGCCGAAAGAGCGCCAGCCTTACGAGCAGAATTCGATTCCGACCTGGAACGGGCCGGTGCGCGATCCGAAGACCGGCCGCTTTCTCTCCAGCCACATCATGAACCAGGATTTCATCGCCTGGATCGGCCAGGGCGCGATCGCGCAGCGCGACAAGGAATTCCTCAGCACGAGCGATCTCGGCATCTCCATGATCCGCCGCCGCTTCCTCAAGGACCTTGAGACGATCGCGGCGGGCGGCGATCCGAAAGCGGTGATCCGCGATCCCGCGGTGGCGCGCAACGTCAAGCTGCCGGTCGCCGATCGCGATGGTACGATGGACGGCGTCGGCCGCCGCGTCGACCCGGGCCGCATCCCGACCTTCCCCTTCCAGGCCGGCATGCCGGAAACGGTGAAGCAGGAATGGGATCGCGCGATGGGTGTTACGAAGTAGTGTTTGCGCTGCGGAGTGCGCGTACCGCTAACGTAGAGCCCTAAAAACTCCGCCTCCCCGGCGAAAGCCGGGGCCCATTTCTCGACCACGAGGTTGAACGATGGACCCCGGCTTTCGCCGGGGAGGCGGAATCAAGAGAAGCGTCCCGCGCCTTACATCCGCTTCGCCAGCAGCGGGAAGAATTTCAGCGGGTTGGCATTCACCATCTGAATCTTCTGCGCCTCGCTGAGGAAGTCGAAGCTGTCGATCGTCGCAAGGATGTCGTCGGCCGGCCGGCCGGTGAGCGGATTGCGCTGCGCCGAGCCCGAGCCCGGCGATTCCGTGCCGAAAGCCATGCGATGCGGCCCGCGCTGGCGGATCGCCGCCGCGAGATAGAACGGATCGTAGGAGCAGGTATCGAAGAAGAGATTCTCGCCGAGATCGGGGCCAGGCGGCGGCGGCACATCGACTGCCGCGTCCTTTTCCGTCGCCTGTCCGCCGCCGCGCTCGCCGGTCAGCCCGATGACATTGTCGGCGCCGCGCGAGGCTTTCGTGTTGTCGACGATCTCGCCCGCCTCCATCAGGCGGCGCAAGCAGCCGCCGCAATGGCAGATGAGGATCTTGAGCTTGGGGAAGCGCTGGAACACGTCGCTGTTCTCGAGCAGCAAGGTCGCGAGCGTCTCTTCGGTCATATTGTTGTACTGATAGGAATGCGGGATGCGGTCGAGCCGCGGATCGCGCGAGATCGAGGGATGCACGACCAGCGTCGCCTGCAGCGCCTCGGCCTTCTCATAGAGCGGGAACCAGGCCTCGTCGTCCATGCCCGGCGCCTGGCGATCGCCGCCGGGATCGGGGTTCAAGGTCGCGCCGACGAATTGGTATTCCTTGACGCATTTCTCCAGCGTCTTGACGCAGCCCTTGATGTTCATCTCCGGGCTTTGCGGCAATTGGCCGATTCCGACGAAGCGATCGGGATGGCGCTTGGTCTGATCGAAGATCACCTTGTTCGTGATGTCGGTCCAGGATTCGACGAGATAAGTCCGCTCCCAATGGAGCATCGCCACCGGCCGCGCCGAGATCAGCTGCACATCGACATTGCGCTCATCGAGCATGCGCAGATGACGCTCCAGCGCCTGCTTCACCGCCGGCTCCGGCATCGCCGCGCTTTCGGCCGCGGTCCGCAGCGCGATGAGGTTCATCGCCGCGGCGCGGAAATGCGGCGGCGTCGAGATATGGCCGTGAACGTCGATGACTTTCTTGCCCTTGTACATGGCGATCCTCCGTTTATGTATTGCGCCAAGTATCGCGAAGCGGCGCGCGTCTGGCAAGGAAAGGCGCGATGTTCTATGCTGTTGTCAATCGCAACGAACGCATAAAGGGAGACGGAAATGCAGCATCGCCAAGGCGCACACCCCAAGGGAAAGCCCATGCACAAGCAGCCTTTCCCGACCGTGACGCGGGTGGGCAACATGATCTTCTCCTCGGCGCTCTCGGGCACCGACCTGGCGACGGGCGAATTGCCGAAGGATGCCGAGAAGCAGATCGAGCACGCTTTTGCGAATGTGAAGGCGTGCGTCGAGGAAGTCGGCGGCACGGTCGGCGATATCGGCAAGATGGTCGTCTACCTCGCCGACCGGAACATGCGCGAGGTCGTGAACAAATACTGGGTGGCGATGTTCCCGGACGAGCATGACCGGCCGGTGCGTCACACGATCGGCGGCGAGCTGCCCGGCGGCTTCATCATCCAGATCGAATTCATCGCGGTCGCCCAAAAGTAAACGGCGCGGCGCGCGGCCGATGAGCACGATCCGGATTCTCTATCGCGATTACGACCGCGCACCCTATCTCTATACGCTGCGGCATTGCGCCCAGCGGCTCGGCCTCGATGTCGTGCTCACCAAGGCCGAGCTCGGCGGACGCTTTCCCGAATTTTTGCTGGAAGGCGCGACCGATTTTCTCGCCGAGAATTACTGGCAGCTCCAGGCGCTGCGTGCCAAAGGCCAGCCGCTGGTCAGCGTCGCGACCGCCGTCTCCAATCTCAACGAGAAGCTGTTCGTGCATCCGAGCATCGGCAAGCTCGCCGATCTCAAGGGCAAGAAGCTGGCGATCCGCGGCGTCGGCCCGTCGCAGCTCATCCCCGGCCTCTGGCTCAAGGATCACGGTCTCGCCGACGACGTCGGACAAGTCACGGTGTCGGAAGACGAAGTCGGGCGCTGGGGGCAGTGGAAGAAGGTCGTCAGTGGCGAATGTCACGGCACCTTCGTCACCAATTTCTACCAGAACGAGCCGCGCGCCGCGGGCCTCAAGCAAATGGACCCGGAGCCTTACGGTTTCATCGGCAACGTCACGCTGACGACGCTCGAGAGCTTCGTTTCGTCGCGGCGCGACGACGTGCAGAAACTGGTCGAGGCCGCCTTCGACGCCTCGCGCCTCTTCAAGCACGATCCAGGCGCGGCGATGGAAATCTGCATGGCCGAGCCCGTGAAGCTCCTGAAGCTCGATGGCCGCCCCGCGATGGAGCGCATCTACGGCATTCTGCGCGAGGAATTATCCGAGCAGCCGATCCCGACGCCCGAAGGCATCGCCAATACGCGCCGCATGGCGCTCATCCGCATGCCCGAGCTCGCGAACTTCAACCCGCTGCTGATGTGGGATCTGAGCTTCGCGCGCGCGGCGATGAAGCGCGGAGCTTAATTCCTTAAATCGTCATTGCGAGCGCAGCGAAGCAATCCAGGAGACGCGTGCGTTGTCCTGGATTGCTTCGTCGCTCCGCTCTCCTCGCAATGACGTAGAGAAAGTCACTGTTTCCACGGATCGACGGTGATGTGGATCGAGCGCTCCTCGCTCTCGCCGCCGACCATCTTCAGCGCGTGGTCGATCTCCTTGAGGCCGACGACGTGGCTCGACATCTTCTCGAGCGGGAAGGTCTTCGCCGCCATCGTCTTCAGCGCGAGCTCGACCGCGCCGTAGCTGTGGCCGCGCGTGCCGCGGACGACGATCTGCTTGTCGACCATCTGGTTGAGATCGAACCCGTCGACCTTGCCTTTGCGCGTCGACATGACGAGCACGCCGCGCTTGCGCAACAGCGCCAGCGCCGGGTTGACGATATCCTGCCCGCCGCCGCTGGCGTCGATCACGATATCGGCCATGCGGCCGTTTGTGATGCGCTTCACCGCCTCGCCGAGATTCTCCTTGTCGACAAAGACGGTGTGATGCGCGCCGAGCTCTTTCGCGACAGCCAAACGCCGCTCGTCGCGGGTCAAGCCGGAGACGATGATGAGCGACGCGCCCGCCGATTTCGCGCCGATGACGCAGCCGAGGCCCTGCTGGCCGGGGCCCTGGACGACGACGGTCTTGCCGGGCGCCGCGCCGCCATCGAGATAGGCCCATTGGAAGCCGTTGCCGATCGGCAGCGCCATCGCCGCGATATGCGAGGGCACGCCGTCGGGCACGCGATGCAGCACGCTGCGCGGATGCATGTAGAGATATTGCGAATAGCCGCCCCAGAGCGACGGCGTGACCGTCAGCGGCGTCGAGCCGTAGCGGATGGCGCCGGGAATGCGCGAATCGGTCTCGAGACAGGAGCGATATTCGCCGGTGCGGCAATATTCGCAGTGGCCGCACGGGAGATATTCCTCGAGCGCGACGATATCGCCTTCCTTGACGCCCCAGCGCGCCCGCGCGACATCGCCGAGCTTCTCGATGACGCCGATCATCTCGTGGCCGAGGATGCGCGGCCCCGGCTTGGGCGAGAGATACATGCCCCAATCGCTGCCGCAGATGCCGGTCGCCTCGACCCGCATCAGCCCGGCATCGGGCGCGATCTCGGGCAGGGTGAATTCCCGCACCTCGGTACGCTTTGGCTCGGTCATCACCGCGGCTTGCACGCTGCTCATCGCTTCCTCGCCTCTTTTCACAACTCGCCATAATATAGTCCCGCGACAGGCTGAGGAGAAAGCGATGGCCCAAAAAGGCGAATGGACCAGGATCGGCGGCGATCTGCCGGGCTTCGTCGCCGTGCCCGCGAGCCCGCCGCCCTGGCCGGCGCTGATCGTGGTGCACGCGATCATGGGCATCGACACCCATATCGAGGCGCTTTGCGCGCAGTTTGCCGCAGAAGGCTACTACGCCGCCTGCCCCGATATTTACGCGCCCGATCCCGGCTTCAAGCAGCACGCCCATGCGGATATCGAGATCGCGGCGCATATGGGCGCCGACGCGGCGGAACAGAAAGAGAAGCTCGCGCAATATCCGCCCGAGCAGCAGGCCCGCATCGTCAAGGCGCGCGAATGGATCAATGCGCGCCAGGGCCACACCTATATCGATACAGTGCGTGGCGCTTACGACCGGCTAAGCCATCAGCGCGACATCCGCGCCATCGGCGCGATCGGCTTCTGCATGGGCGGGCGGCTGGTCGGCGAGCTGGCGACGACCGGCGCGGCGCTGGCGGCGGGTGTCATCCACTACGGCGGCCCACCGAAGCTCGACCTCGTGCCGAAGATCGTCGCGCCGCTCGCAGGCCATTACGCCGCGACCGACACGCCGATCACCGGCCGCATTCCGGCTTTCGCCGCGGCGATGAAAGCCGCCGGCAAGGAGTTCAGCTATTACGTCTATGAAGCCGATCACGGCTTCAGCCTCGGCAACACACGCTTTCCCGAGCAGGCGAAGCTGGCGATGGCGCGCTCGCGCGAATTCCTGGCCGAAAGATTGCGGCCGCTGGCGGCGGCCGCGGAATAACGCCGCTCAGCTCGCGATATCGAACATCACGCCGTCGTTGTCGCAGAACTGATAGGTGCCGAGCGGACAGCTGCGTTTGAGGATGTCGGCGCGCACCGCGTCCTCGTCGCGATCGAGCGGCCAGGGGCCGTAATGCCCGGCGCGCAGCGAAAGATCCTCGATCTCCTGCTTCACCTTCTCGGCATCCTCGACCTTGAAGCCGATGTGGTCGGGACCCGGCCGCACGATGCCGGTCTTGTCGAAGACCTGCACGTCCCAGGGCATGATCTCGAGCGTGATGCGTCCGTCGGTCAGGTAGTAATTCGGATCGCCTTGCTGGCGGTTGGTCGGCTGTAGATCGAGCACGTCGCGATAGAATTCGGCGCAGAGCTCGGGCCGCATCGTGCGGATCGCGTAATGGCTGATATAGCGCGGCTGCTGCGTATCGGCCTCGACATAGAGCCCGTCGCGGTTGGCCATTTCCTTCTGCGACAGATCGAAGACATTGCCGTCGGGATCATGCGTCGAGATGCCGGCATAGGGTCGCGTCGTCGGCCGCTTCAGCCATTTCACCGTCGGATATTTGGCGCGCATCTTGCCGTAGACGGTCTCGACGTCCTGGACCTCGACGCCGAAATGATCGAGGCCGCCGGGCCGGCCGGGCTTGCGCGAATTGATGTTGAGCCCGACATAGCCGTCGCGCACCGTCACCGCGCCGAGCCCGCCGCGGCGATCGCCCTGGAACTTCATGCCGAAGATCGCCTCGTAGAATTTGCCGACGCCGAGATGGTTCGACGACACGATCGCCATGTGATTGATTTTCGCGAACATGGGTTTCCTCGCCCGGTCTATGCAGCCGATGGTAAACCCTTTAGGGCAGCCGCAACAGCCCCGGCGTGCTTGCGCCGGGAGCAGCCGGTGGTTACCCTTTTTTGCAAATAAGCGCGGCTCCGCGCCAACGCGGCGCGAAAACGGGGAGGATGACGTGAGACTTCGCATTCATCGCGCATTGCTGACCGTGGCCACGCTCGGCATCTTCGCGCCGCCCGCCCTCGCCGCCGCGATCGCGCCTTCGCCCGAGCTGCAGCAGGTGATCGACAGCGCGAAGAAAGAAGGCGCCCTGACCTTGCAATATGGCGATGCGATCCTGGGCGGCGCCGAGGGCGCCAAGATCGCGGCTGCCGGCATCAAGGCGATGTTCGGCGTCGATCTCCAGGTCAGTTTCCATCCCGGCCCGTCTTTCGCGCCGATGGCGAGCAAAATCTTCACCGAGATGCAGGCCGGGCAGAAGGCGTCGACCGACGTCTACAACGCCACCGCGATCGAGCTCGATCCCTATCTCGCGCGCGGTCTCTTCCGCAGCGTGCCCTGGACGAAGCTTTATCCCGGCCGCATCACGCCCGAAATCGCCGAAGCCGATGGCCGGGCGCTGCGCGTCGTCACCGCCACGCCGGGCATTCTCTACAATAAGACCGCGGGTGCCGATTTCGCCTCGGTCACGACCATGGCCGATCTGTTGAAGCCCGAATATAAGGGCCGCATCGACACCGAGCCCTATCTTGCCGGCTTCGATGTGCTGGTCGCGAAGAGCGTGTGGGGCTACGACAGAACCGCCGCTTTCGTGAAAGCTTATTCGGCGCAAATCGGCGGGCTGGTGCGCTGCGGCGCGACCGAGCAGGTCGCGTCCGGCCAAATTCCGGCCCTCGCCATGGATTGCGGCGGCAACGAGCAGAATCTGCCGAAATACAAGGACGTGCTGGCGCACACCATCATCCGCGACGCGGCGGAGCGGCGCTTCAACTACATCTGCATCCCGACCAACGCCGCGCATCCCAATGCCGGCATCCTCTTCGCGCTCTTCATCTCGTCGCCCGAGGGCCAGCACAACGTCCAATATTCGCTCTACGGCACCGACCTCGACACCTATCCCGACGGCTATTCGCACCCGGTGACCGCCGCCCTGGAGAAGCAGGGCGTCAAATTCCAGGACGTGACGACGTCGTGGTGGAACTCGCATGAAGAGATCGACAACGATCTCAAGAAGCTGATCAAGATCGTCACCCAGCAATGAGCTGAGCGATGACCGCCATCGCCGAACGCTTTGCCGACCACGCCGTGAAGCCGCGGCGGCGCGACGGCGCGGCGGCGGCGATGGTGATGCTGAGCCTCCTTGCCTGTCTTGTCATCGCGACGCTGCTCGGCGTCGCGATCTGGCTGAGCTTTGCCGAAGGCACGCCGGGCGACTATCACCTCGGTTATTCGCTCGCGCACTATAAGGAGATTTTCCTCAGCGCCTTCACCTATCGCGTCATCGGCAACACGGCGCTGTTCTCGGCGATCGCGCTCGCCGTGGCGCTGGCTTTCGGCTTGCCGCTCGCCTGGCTGGTCGAGCGCACCGACCTGCCGGGCAAGCGCCTGATCTTCAGCCTGCTGGCGGTCGCGCTGCTGATCCCCGGCTTTTCCGTCGCGCTCGGCTGGCTCTTCCTGCTCAATCCGCGCATCGGCCTTCTCAACGTCGCCCTGCAATCGCTCTTCGGGCTCAAGACCGCGCCATTCAACATCGCGAGCCTCCTCGGCATGGGACTGGTCGAGGGGCTGAGCCTTGCGCCGCTG
>Ga0335085_10002400_pt1 | contig 35165 bp, 32 predicted proteins | sample Lox_Sample_45_FD_206712 | JGI IMG/M metagenome (GOLD analysis project Ga0335085, IMG submission 206712) | Soil microbial communities from Loxahatchee National Wildlife Refuge, Florida, United States - Lox_Sample_4.5 | ecosystem: Environmental > Terrestrial > Soil > Wetlands | place: USA... | reverse complement strand
TTCAAGCAGCGGGTTTCGGTACCTCGATCATCATGATGCCTGAGTCCTTCGCGGACAACCTGAACCTATCCGCCACCGCCATGGGAGACTCGGCTGCGGCCTCTTTTGTGGGCTTCATCGGCATGCACCTTTACGGCGGCGGGCCCAACACGGTGCCCGCCAGCTACTCCACCACGGCCGGCCACGCTGTGGAAAGTTGGGAGACCGAAACCTCCGAAAAGACCAGCGACAACAACATCGACAGCGGGATCTACTACGCTGGCCAGCTCCACAACTGCGTCGTGGACCATAACTTCAACGCCTATTGCTATTGGTGGCTTGTCAACATTAACACCGACGACGAGGGTCTCTGCGACAATACCAGCACCCCCACCAAGCGCCTCTACGCCATCGGCAACTACAGCAAGTTCATCCGTCCCGGTTTCGTGCGCATCGGCGCCACCGAGGTACCCGCGGCGGGCGTTTCGGTTTCCGCCTACTATAGTTCTTCCTCGGGCAAGGTAGTGATTGTGGCCATCAATAGCAACAGCTCCACCCAGAGCCAAACTTTCAACTATAGCGACCTGAACGTCTCTACGGTTTATCCCTGGATCACCGATTCAACCCGGAATTTGGTTCAGCAGACGTCGGTGGCGGTTAGCGGAGGAAGTTTTAGTTACACTCTTCCATCCCAAAGTGTGGTGAGCTTTGTCGCTTCGGTTTCCGGCGGCGCGACGCCGACCTTCACGTCCACTCCCACCAAGACGGCTACCGGCACCTCCACCGCGACCCCCACGGCCACCCGGTCCAATACGCCCACCGGCACCCCCACTTCCAGCTCCACTCCCTCTCCCACCCGGACGGCCACTTCCACGCCTACCAATACAATTGCCAATACGCCGACCGGCACCGCGACTTTGACCGCCACCAATAGCCCCACCCGCACGGCGACCCTCACCCCAACCGCCACTCCCACTAACACCTTCGCCAATACGGCGACCGCCACCCCCACCAAGACCGCTACTTCGACTACGACCCCAACAGCGACGAGCACTCCGACCAGTACCCTCATCAACACGCCGACTGCCACCGCCACCAAAACCGATTCATCGACCCCAACCCTGACGGCCACGACTACCGCTTCCAACACGCCGGTGAATACGTTGACGGCAACACCCTCAAAGACTCCCACGAACAGCGCGACTCAAACCTCCTCCGCAACCCCCACCAACACTCTGGCGGATACGGCCACCCGGACAGCTACTAGCACGCCCACCCTCACTGCTTCGCCAACGCCCAGCGCTACCCCGACGGCAACCATGACTTCAACCCCGGCCAGTACCCTGACCGCCACCCCGTCAAACACCCCAACCCATACACCGTCGTTGACGCCCACCAGCACGGCGACCGCGACGCTGATAAACACGGCCACCAAGACGGCTAGTTTTACGCCTACCGATACTTCCACGAGGACCGCCACCTTGACCGCCACGGCCACGCCGACTTTGACCGCTTCTTCAACGCCTTCCGCTACGCCCACGAACACCCTGATGAACACGGCCACCTCAACCCCGACCCCGGTGACAGTGTCCGCTTCGCTGGGCTCGGGCGCGCCGGGTAATTCGAGCCAACTTGCGGGGACTTCCAACGTGTCCGTCCAGCAAGTGGTTTTGACCAACCCCAGCAATTCGGCCATCAACATGACCTCGATCACCTTGACGGTGACGGGAACGGGGAACCCCGCCAATATTACGGGGGTGACCTTGTGGGCCAATGGGACGGCCATTACCACGACCACCTTCACCGGCATTACCGCGGTCTACAGCTTCACCGACACCCTGCCGGCCTCCTCCAGCGTGACCTATACGGTGACGGCAGACTTCGGGACCAACGCGGTAGGGAACTACAGCTTCAGCGTGACGGGGGCTTCAGGCACGAACGGCGAGGCGGCGCAATTCAGCGGGCTGCCGGTTTCGGGGGCCACGGTTACGGTTTCTTCGGCGACCGCGACGCCCAGCTCAACGGCCAGCCTGACGCCCAGCGCCACCCCCAGCTTTACGCCTACGGCCTCTTCAACGCCTACTTCCACCTGGACGGCGGTCTTCACCAACACCCCCACCGGAACGCCCGTGCCCCCGAGCTTTACGCCCACTTCCACGCCTTCCAGCAACGTAGTGGTGGTTTATCCCAACCCGGTGACGGGCGGCAGCGTGAACGTAGTGCCCCCGGCCTATTCGGGCAGCCAGGATGTGCGGGTCGAAATTTTCACCCTCGCTTTCCGCAGGGTCGTGGACCAAACCTTCAAGGATGTGCCGTCTGGAACGGCCTTATCCGTCACACTTAAAGACAACTGGGGCAAGCCATTGGCCGATGGCCTTTACTACGTCGTCGTGACCGTCAACGGAAAGCATTCCATCGCGAAATTATTGGTCCTTCCTTAACCTCTTTTTTGCCACCTGCCTTTTATTGAATTGAACATGAAAACCCTTATTCGCCATCTTTCCGTTCTCCTTGACCTCCCAAAACGGCCCGGCTAGAATACGGCCTGTTTTTCATGCCTTGTCGCCTTCGAACTCCACCGACCGGGTGGATTTTTTTGTTGTCATTCCGTTAATCCAGCGATCCTTTGGAGCATTGAATGGCTTCTCGTCGTAACGGGCCTTTTCGCTTTTTTCTCTTCGCGCTTTCAGCCCTGTCACTCCCCACGGCCGCTTTAGCGGATACCGATTTGTCCGACGCGGCCTCCATCGTCAACGCCGTCATCACCGCTGGGTTGATCGCTTTCGGTATCCTGGTTCTCTACGTCCTTTTCCTGACCGGCCGGTTCCTGCTGGCGGTTTTTAAGGAAGCCATGAAAGCCCGGAAAGAAGCCGAAGCCCACGCAGATCACTCAAAAGAAAAGCACGGGGAAGGAATCCTGACGGCGGCCTTCGGCCTGGGCGCCTTCTATTCGCTGCTAGCCCTGGTGATTTTTTTCGCCGCCTTCCTAATCCTTTCCTCGGGGATGGATTTTTCCTTCAACCAGGGATTGAGCTCCTTCGTCATCCATTGCGCCTTGGCAGGTTTTGCCCTTCTCTTCCTATATATGGTTTATCTGGGCGCCTCCTCCCTTTGGAAAGGAATCTTCAAGCCGGCCGCCGTTCACCCCGAGAAGACCGGTGAAGGTCTTCCAGGCGGCCCTACGGTTACTCGCCGTTCCTTCCTTTCCCTGCTGGGCTGGGCCTGGGTTGCCTTTACGGCCGCCACCATGGGGGCACTGACTACGGTTCTGCGGTTCTTTTTCCCCAACGTTACCTTCGAGCCTCCGACGAAATTTAAAGGAGGCTTTCCCGACACCTATTCCTTGGGTGTGGATGAGCGGTTCAAGGACGCCTACCGTTGTTGGATCGTCCGCAACAACCAGGGCTTCTACGCGCTTTCCACCATCTGCACCCACCTGGGCTGTACGCCCAACTGGCTGCAAGCCGAACAAAAGTTTAAATGCCCCTGCCACGGTAGCGGCTATTACATTACCGGGGTCAATTTCGAGGGTCCCGCGCCCCGCCCCCTGCCACGGTTCAACATCACCTTGGCCGACGACGGCCAACTTTTGGTGGATGAGAGCATCCAGTACCAGCAGGAGCTGGGCCAGTGGGGCCTGCCGGGGTCGTTTTTGGATTACAAAGCTTAAAACCAGTCGTTAGCCGTCGGTCATCAGCTGCCGCGAAGGCATTGAGTCGAAGGAGCAAGAGTATGTTGGACGGTTTGAAAAAGAAAATCGAGGAACTTAAGGCCAATAAGCCTTCCCCCGAGGCGGTCAAGAACGCCATCGCCGAGGGGCAGATCTGGAAATCCATCTTCCGGCACGGCTACCCGGATACGCCCCGTAACCGCATTATGGCGGTCCTTTCCAACGTCTTCCTGCATCTTCACCCGGTGAAGGTGCGCCATTCGGGTGTCAAGATGAGCTACACCTGGTGCATGGGCGGGCTTTCCTTTTTCCTTTTCCTGAACCTCACGGTCACGGGCGTGTTGCTCATGTTCTATTACCGCCCCACGGCCGAGTACGCCTACTACGACATCGTGGCCCTGCGCGAGCACGTGCCCCTGGGGATCATGCGCGAACTTCACCGTTGGGGCGCCCATGCCATGGTCATCGCCGTTTGGCTCCACATGTTCCGCGTCTTCATGACCGGTTCCTACAAGCCGCCGCGCGAGTTCAACTGGGTGATCGGCGTGGTGCTGCTGCTCCTCACCCTGCTCCTTTCCTTCACCGGCTATCTTTTGCCCTGGGACCAGTTGGCCATGTGGGCCATCACGGTGGGCACCAACATGGCCCGCGCCACACCCTTCCTGGGTTACGAGGGGCCCGGCGCTTCCATGCTGCAGGTCGGGGGCGTCAAGCTGGTGACCGGCGGGTCCGACATCCATTTCGCGCTTTTAGGCGGGCATTTCGTGTCCGAAGCCACCTTGCTGCGCTTCTACGTGCTGCACTGCGTCTTTATCCCCATCGTGGCCGCTACCTTGATGGCCATCCATTTCTGGCGGGTGCGTAAAGACGGCGGAATTTCCGGGCCCCTTTGATCGCCCGTTAAAGACAGGAAACCATGCATTTTCTAGTCAATTTCATCAACGCCTTGTTCAACCCGGTCACCTATTTCTTCGGGAGCTTGATCGGTTTTTGGGCCATGATCAAGTACCGCGAAAAGTGGACCGAGCCCCAGTTCGCTCTCAAGATCCTGGGAGGGGTCCTGGCGGCCCTGGCCCTTTCGATGTTCAACGACCATTTCCGGGACATTTCCACCAAGGCGGACAACGTCCCCATCTTCCTGATGGTTTTCGGCGTGGGTTTCTTTACCTGGCTGTCCTTCCGCCAGGCGGTTGTGAACGACCGCAGGCTTGCTCAGGGCCAGCCGCCCGTGGAAAAGGAAACCTCGGACAAGAAGGTCTATGTTTGGCCCGACTTGGTCTATATCGAGTTCATCGCCACCATCATCGGCGGCATCGTCCTCCTGGTTTGGTCGCTCGCCTTGCACGCGCCGCTCGAGGAATCGGCCACCCAAGCCTGGACGCCCAACCCCTCCAAAGCCCCCTGGTACTTCCTGGGTCTGCAGGAAATGCTCGTTTATTACGACCCCTGGCTGGCGGGTGTGGTGTTTCCCAGCCTGATCATCGTGGGGCTCATGGCCATCCCCTATATCGACAAGAACCCCAAAGGCGCGGGCTACTACACCTTCAACGAGCGCAAGTTCGCAATCGTGCCTTTCCTCTTCGGCTTCCTCATCCTCTGGGTTACCCTCATCTTCCTGGGGACCTTCCTGCGCGGCCCGGGCTGGAACTTTTTCGGACCCTTCGAGGAATGGGACCTGCACAAGGTCGTGGTCCTGAACAACGTCAATTTATCCGAGTACTTTTGGGTGATGTTGCTTCGGATGGGGCTACCGCACAATCCCATCATCCGTGAACTTCCGGGCTTCCTAGTGGTGGGCGCCTACCTCATCGCGCTTCCCCCCTGGCTCACCAAGAAGAGCGCCTTTTTGATGGGGCTCCTGGAACGTATGGGAGTGGCGCGTTACGCGATCCTCATGTTCCTGGCTCTTTCCATGGCCGCCTTACCGATCAAGATGCTCTTGCGCTGGTCGATTCACCTGAAGTACATCGTGGCCATACCCGAAGTCTTCTTCAACATTTAGAGTTAAGGAAAGAACCTTGGCGGATTTTAAAGACGAAAGAGCCTACGACAGCCGCACCCTCACCCAATGGTTCCTCTGGTCGAGCCTGGGGTTGCTCGTCTGCGTGGGGCTGATGGCCTATTTTGACTACCACAAGGAGTGGAAATATTACCAGCGCCGGTTCATGACCCTGCAGCGCATCATGGCCAGGAAAAAGCTCGGGGAAATCAACGCCAATGCCGACGTTGCCCAGTACAAGCAATTGAAGGCCGACCTGAGGGAGGCCAACCAGGAGCTCAACAGCCACGAAGACGAAATCAAGAAATTAACCGACCAGGAGGGCAGCCTTGATGCCCAGATTTATAAGGTGAAGAACATGGGCTACCAGGTGGTCAAGGCCCAGATCGACGAAGACAAGTACAACTACGGCGAAGGCCTGAAAAACGGCCATGATGACGTTAAGCTAAAGAAGAAGATCGATGATGAGACGGATAAAGCCGCCGCTTTGAACGAGCAGATTTTTGAGTTGGGACAAGCTGTCACGCAGACCATGGACCAATTGTCCGATATCACCGCCAAGCGGGACGCCATCAAGGACAAGATTACCAAGATGACTGCCGATTACACCGCGGTCAAAACCAAGATCCAGAACCTTTCCTTCGGCCCGCTCTTTTATTTCCGCAACGCCATGCTGCTGGACTTCATGGCGCCCACCCTCCAGATCCAAAAGGTGGTCCTCAAGAACCTCCCCGAGCAGCTTTACTTCGCCAATACCATGCGGGTGGATTCCTGCATCACCTGCCATCAGGCCGTCGACAAGAAGGGGTTTGAGGACGCGCCCGAACCTTTCCGCACCCACCCCAACCTGGATCTCTACATCGGCTCCAACAGCCCCCACCCGCTGGATAAGATCGGCTGCACGGTCTGCCATGGCGGCATGGGACCGGCCGTCAGTTTCAACGGCTGCGCCCACGTTCCCAACGATGAGGAAGAAGCGAAAAAATGGAAAGAGAAGTACGGTTGGAAAGAACCGGAAAGCGTCCAAAGCATCATGGTTCCCCTCAAATTCACCGAGGGCTCCTGCCTGAAATGCCACGGCAACCAGGAATACGTCAATTTCGCGCCCAAGCTCAACCGGGGCCGGGAGCTGATGGTCACCCGGGGCTGTATCGGCTGCCACAAGGTCAAGGGCCTGGAAGGCCTCACCAAGGCCGGCCCGGAGCTTTACAAGGTCAAGGGAAAGCTCTCCAAGGAATTCGTGCTCAAGTGGGTCTGGTCCCCCAAGTCGTATAACCCGGCGGCCAGGATGCCCAGTTTCTTCAACCAGTCCAACAACAACGCCCAGGATTTCCCCGACGTCAACGCCCGCAACAAGGCCGAAGTCAACGCCCTCGTCGACTATATCTACGACAAGTCCGAGGATTACCACCCCAACCAGGTCGCGCCCGCCGGGAGCGTTTCCGCGGGCAAGAAACTCTTCAAGGAAGTGGGCTGCCTGGCCTGCCACGGTATCGACGACGTGACCAGCCACCATGCGGATTTCGCGCCGGACCTGTCCTCGGTGGGGAGCAAGCTGACCGCCAACTTCGTTTACACCTGGGTCAAGAACCCCCAGCATTTCAACCCCGACACCCGCATGCCCTCCCTGCGCCTTTCGGACAAGGAGGCCGCCGACATCACCGCCTACCTGATGTCCAAACGCAACAAGGATTTCGAGGCCGCCGACCCGCCCCAATTCGACCCGGCGGTGCGGGACCAGCTGATCGTGGACTATCTCAAGATCCAGATCGGGGAAGGGGCCGCCAACGCCAAGCTGATGCAGATGAGCGAGCACGACCGCCAGATGTACCTGGGCGAGCGAACCATCAACAAGTACGGTTGTTTCGGCTGCCACATGATCAAGGGCTATGAGACGGCCCAGGGTATCGGCACCGAGCTCTCCAAGTGGGCGGTTAAGCCCCTGGGCCAAATCGACTTCGGTTTTACCGATCCCGCCGAGGTCCCCCGGACCCACGAGGGTTTCCTCGCCGCCAAGCTTTCCAACCCCCGCCGGTTCGACAAGGACAAGATCGTGGCCTTCGCCGACCGGCTCAAGATGCCCAACTTCTACCTTTCGGACGCGGACCGGGAATCCATCATGACGGCCGTTTTGGGCCTGAGCCAGGCCTATATCCCGGATGAAATGACCGCGGGTATCCACGGCAACGGGCCGCTGCTGGAAAAGGGCCGCCGGGTGATCAACGACTTCAATTGCCGCGGCTGCCACTTGATCGAGGACCAGGGCGGATGGATCCGCGAGATGTACAACAAGGAAGGCATCGACCTTTCGCTGGCCCCGCCCAACCTGCACGCCGAAGGCTCCAAGGTGCAGATCGGCTGGTTGCACGACTTCTTCTTTAACGTCCACCCCATCCGCCCCTGGCTGCACATCCGCATGCCCAGCTTTCACTGGACGGACGAGAAGGTGAGCAAGGTCATCACCTACTTCAACCTGAAGGACGACCAGCTTTTCCCCTTCGCCACCTACACGGCCGACAAGCTCTCGGGCAAGGATTACGCCGAGGCCCAGAAGCTCTTCGCCCAACTTCAGTGCCAGCACTGCCACGTGTTCGGCAGCGAGATGCCCAAGGACATGAGTTCCGCCGCGCCCGACCTTTTGAAGGTCCGCGAACGCCTGAAGCCCGACTGGGTGGTGCAGTGGCTTAAGAATCCGCAAGCCATGAGCGACCAGTTCACCCGCATGCCCGGTTTCTGGCCCCCCGACGCCCCCGCGCCCTCCAAGGCCTTCGGCGGCGACGGCGAGAAGCAAAGGGAAGCCCTCCGGGACTACCTTTTCATGCTGGGCAAGGGTCAACAATAACGACCCGACCGGACGGCTTGCTTTTAGGCGGCCGGTACTCCTAAAGTTAATCCTCGCTTTCAACCGCGGACAAACCCTCCACTGTGACCCGGGTCATAAGCGGGGGAGGGCGGTTTCAAAGATGATGCTGGGCCGAAGATTCACTGTCCGGAATCTTCCTTAACAACTCAAAAGCTTAATAGACCTTAAGGAGAGAAACGATGGACCTGAAAAGAGTCATGGCAATCCTGCTGGTAGTGGGCCTGGTGGCCGTCGGCTGCGGCAGCAAGGACGAGGATGAGGGATTTGGACAAGGAACGGGGGGCGGCTCCAATACGACCGCTTCCGCCCCGGCCGCCCTGGGAACGGCTTCCATCACGGGCAAAGTGACGCTGACCGGCAAGGCTCCGGCCGCCGCCGTCATCGCCATGGACGCGGACCCGGTTTGCAAGTCCCAGCACGCCACCTCCCCGAAGGATGAGACGGTCGTTGTCGATTCCAAGGGCGACTTGGCCAACGTTTTCGTTTACGTGGAAGACGGGGCCGGCAGTACCCCCGCCCCAACCACACCGGTCACCCTGCTCCAAAAAGGGTGCATGTACAGTCCCCACGTCTTCGGGATCCAGGTGGGGCAGCCCCTGGAGATCGTCAATGGAGACCCCACCCTGCACAATGTTCACTGCATGGCCGTCACCAACGACGCCTTCAACGTGGGCCAGCCCAGCCAAAACATGGCCACCGAGAAGAAATTCACCAAGCCTGAGGTGCTGGTGAAGTTCAAGTGCGACGTCCACGGCTGGATGCACTGCGCCGCGGGCGTGGTGACCAATCCCTTCTACTCAGTGTCGGGGGCGGACGGGACCTTCAAGATCTCCCAGCTGCCCAAAGGCACCTATACCCTGGTGGCGGTCCATGAGAAGTACGGCGAATCCCAGCCCCAGACCGTGACACTGGCGGACGGCGCCAGCCAGGCGGTCAACTTCACCTTCGCCGCCCAGTAAGCTTTACCCTTCAAGCCGCAACAATCCGGCCCCGGGATCATTCCCGGGGCTTTGTTTTTTAAAGGAACCCCATGAGTCCCAGCGAACCCGGCCCCTACCGTCCCGCGCTTCACCGCTATGCCCTGGTCACGGCGGGTTGCACTTTCATCCTGCTGCTGGCCGGCGCCTTGGTGACCAGCACGGGCTCCAGCCTGGCGGTGCCGGACTGGCCCCTTTCCTTCGGCAAGTTCTTTCCCCCCATGACGGGCGGGGTGCTCTTCGAACACGGCCACCGCATGGTGGCCGGTACGGTGTCGATCCTCATGCTGGGGTTGGCGGTCGCAACCCAGCTTTGGGAAAAACGGTCCTGGGTCAAGGTCCTGGCTTGGACGGCCATGGGCGTGATCATCCTACAGGCGGTCTTGGGCGGGGTGACGGTGCTTTTGCACCTGCCGACCCAGGTATCGGTGGCGCACGCCGGCCTGGCCCAGGTTTTCTTTTGCCTTATTGTCAGCCTGGCCCTGGTGACCTCCCGGGGTTGGATTGAGGCGAATCCGAACAGTGTGACCGACCGGCCCTCCACCATCCGGTTTTGGGCCGCCCTGACGACGGCCTTCACCTACCTCCAGATCCTTATCGGCGCGGTGACCCGGCACAGCGGCTCCGGGCTGGCGATCCCGGATTTCCCCCTTTCCTTCGGCCATTTGCTTCCGCCCGACTGGTCCGCCCCGGTGGCGCTCCAGTTCAGCCACACCCGCATCGGCGCCTTTATCGTGCTTTACATGGTCACCCACACGGCCTACCGGGTTTGCGTCCATTATCCCGAGGAAAAAGCCCTGTTCTGGCCCGCGGCGGCGGCGGGGCTTTTCGTCTGGCTCCAGTGTTTTCTTGGTATGATCGTCATCGCCACTTCCAAGGACGTCGTGCCGACCTCCCTGCATGTCATCGTGGGCGCGGCCACACTGGCGGCCATGCTGGTCCTCACCCTCAACAGTTTCCACCTATTCAAGAAGGGTCCGGTTTTTTGAAGAACCTGCGGGACTATCTCACCCTCACCAAGCCGCGCCTAAATTCACTGGCCATCGTCACGGCCCTGGCGGGCTTTTACCTGGGCAGTGTGCCGCCCTTCGACTGGGCCCTGCTGTCGTGGTCCCTCCTGGGCACCACGGCCGTGGCCGGCGGCTGCGGCACCCTTAACCAGTGGCTGGAATCGGAAGCCGACAAGCGGATGACCCGCACCCGGAAAAGGCCACTGCCGGCGGGGCGGCTTAAAAGGGAGCAGGCCTTCTGGTTCGGGATCGGCCTTTCCGCCGTGGGCGTAATGGTCCTTTTCTTTTTCGTCAACGACCTGGCGGCTTTCCTCGGCCTGGCCGCCCTGGTGAGCTACCTGTTTTTTTACACGCCCCTGAAAAAAATCACGTCCCTTTGCACCGTAGTGGGCGCGGTGCCGGGGGCCATCCCCCCCCTGATGGGATGGGCGGCCGCGAAAGACGCCATCGGGCCCGAGGGCTGGGCCCTTTTCGCCATCCTTTTCTTCTGGCAGATGCCCCATTTCCTTTCCATCGGCTGGATGTACCGGGACGATTACGCCCGGGCCGGGTTCCCCATGCTGGCGGTCATCGACCCCAAGGGGGGATCGACGGGCCTCATGGCCGTGGTTTACGCGGTAGCCCTCCTCCCCGTGTCCCTCCTGCCGGGCTATTTCCATATGACGGGCAAGGTTTATTTTTGGGCGGCCCTTGTGCTAAGTTCAACCTTCCTCTTTTACAGCTGCCGCATGGCCTGGCACCGGAGCCTTTACAACGCCCGGGGGCTTTTTTGGTTTTCCATCACCTACCTGCCGATCCTCTTTTTGGTGATGGTGCTGGACAAGGCTTGAGTCTCAATCGAACGAAGGGGCCGCGTTGGAAAACTTGATCGAAGTCGAAAACCTTTCCTACCGGTACGGCGCCAAGACCGCCCTGCTGGATTTAAGCTTTTCCGTGGGCCGCGGGGAAATTTTCGGTTTCCTCGGCCCCAACGGCGGGGGCAAAACCACCACCTTTAAGCTGCTCTCCACCCTTTTTTCCTGCAAACCGGGGCAGGTCAAAATGTTCGGCTTGGACCTCGCTAAGGACAAGATCGAGATCCGCCGAAGGATGGGCATTGTCTTCCAGATGCCGGCTTTGGACAAGCAATTGACCGTCCGGGAAAACATGGAACACCAAGGCCATCTCTACGGCATCGCGGGCGCAGAGCTTCAAAAACGCATCGACCGGGATTTGAACCGGCTGGGCCTCAAAGACCGGGCCAAGGACAAGGTGAAGACCCTCTCGGGTGGCCTGCAGCGCCGCGTGGAATTGGCCAAGGCGCTGATCAACAACCCGGAATTGATGATCCTGGACGAACCCTCCACGGGTTTGGACCCGGCGGCCCGCCGGGAATTCTGGGACCACCTGGAAACCCTTCGCAAAGGGCAGGGGATGACGGTCCTGGTGACCACGCATTACCTGGAGGAAGCCGACCGCTGTGACCGGCTTTTAATCCTGGATAAGGGAAATAATGTGGCCTTGGGAGCCCCCGAAGAATTGAAGGCCCAGATTGGCGGGGAAGTGCTGCGGGTCAAGACCCGGGACCCGGAAGCCATGGCCCAAGCCATCGCAACCCGGTTGAAAGTGAAGACCCTTTTGTTGAGCGGACTGATCCAAATTGAGCAACCCAAGGCCCACAACCTGGTGGCGCCGTTGCTCGAGGCCTTCCCGAGCGAGATTTTGTCCCTGACGATTGGGCTTCCAACCCTCGAAGACGTGTTCATCCACAAGACGGGCCGCCGGATGACGGAGGAAAAAGAATGAATTTTGGATTGGCCGTTTATACCCTCTGGCAGAGGGAGCTGGTCCGGTTCTACCGCCAGCCCAGCTGGGTGATGGGTTCCATCGGAACCGCCCTGCTCTTCTGGGTGGTCCTGGGAACGGGCATTCCCGTGGCCAATTACCGGGCCTATTTCCTGCCGGGTACCATGGTGATGAGCGTGCTCTTCGCCTGCATCTTTTCCAACGCTTCGGTCATCGAGGACCGGCAAGAGGGATTCCTCCAGTCCGTCATGGTGGCGCCGGTGCCCCGGGCGGCCATCGTCATGGGCAAGATCCTGGGCGGGGCCACCCTTTCCACCTTCCAAGGGCTCATCCTATTGCCCGCGGCGTTTTCGGTGGGCGTGAACCTCCAATTCCTCCCCCTCGCCGGGCTGGCGCTCTCGCTTTTCCTCCTGGCTTTTGTCATCAACGCCATGGGGTTCTGGCTGGCCTGGAAGATCGAATCCCGCCCCGGGTTCCATACCATCATGAACATGGTGCTCCTCCCCCTTTGGATGGCCTCGGGCGCGGTCTTCGCCGGTGGCGGCTCGGGCTGGATGGGGGCTTTCATGAAGATCAACCCCTTCACTTACGGCGTGGCGGGGGTGCGGCGAGGCCTTTTCGCTGGGCAGGATTTGGGCTCCATTCCCGGCTTGCCAACATGCCTGGCCGTACTGGCCGTGGTATCGCTGTTCTTTTACGCCCTATCCTCCTGGGCCGTGGAGAAGACGAATGAAAAATAAGAAAACCCCAACACCCCAAATCATCCTCCTGGCCGCCGCCTTGGCCGCCCTCGCCTTTTTGGGCTGGCGGTCCTGGGTTTTGCGCCCGTCGGACAGGTTCCTGAGTCCCCAGGATTCGGCCCCCGAGTTTTCCTTCATGGACCGCAGCGGGCGGATGTTTTCCAGCTCAGAACTGAAGGGGAAGGTTTGGGTAGTGGACTTCATCTTCTCCCATTGCGCGGGTTCCTGCCCAATGTTGAGCCAGAAAATGAAGGGGCTCCAAGACGATTGGAAGGGCAACCCGGATTTCAAATTGGTCACTTTTACCGTGGACCCGGAACGGGATACGGTGGCGGCCCTTAAGCAATATGCCGACGATTACCACGCCGATCCCAACCAGTGGTTTTTCCTGACCGGCGCCAAGGCCGACCTGTACCAGGCCATCCGGGGGGGCTTCAAGGAAATCGCCGACCGGGATTACGAGGCTGGGCCGGGGTTCGAATTCATCCACAGCACCCGCATGGTCCTGGTGGATGGGAAGGGAAAAATCGGCGGGCTTTATGACGGGGAAAACGACGGGGAAGTTTTAAAACTGAAACAAGACATTAAACACCTGATGGGTTCCTGGAGCCATACATGAACATCAATGTCCTGCCCGAAATCAACGCGGGGCTCAATGGGTTGAGCGCCATCCTGCTTATGACCGGCTACGGATTCATCCGGCAGGGCAACCGGCAGGCCCACCGGGTCTGCATGGTGACGGCCTTCGGGGTCTCGGTGGTTTTCCTTGCCTCCTACCTGGTCCATCACGCCCTAGCGGGAATCATTTACTACCAGGGGCAAGGATGGGTGAGGAGCTTTTATTTCTTCATCCTGACCACCCATACGATCCTGGCGGTGACGGTGCCTGTTTTGGCGATCCTGACTCTGATGCGGGCCCTCAAGGGGGACTTCGAAAAACACCGGAAGATCGCCCGGGTTACTTTCCCCATCTGGCTCTATGTTTCGATCACCGGGGTCCTGGTTTATTTCATGCTTTACCGTGGCTTTCTTCAATAAAACCAGGATTTCCCCTGGCCCGCCTCATTGTTTTTAAAGCCGAGCTCTTCGTATATTAGGGTCACGTACCATAAGGAGCTTCCATGAACGCCACGGAAGATGAAATCCTGGAGATCGCCCGGACCGCCAAGAGCGTCGCGGTCGAAGGCATGCAGGACGAAAAGAAAATGGACCGGCCCGCTTATCAAATCCCCGCCATGCTTCAGGAGCGGGGCATGAAGATTTACCCCGTGAACCCGAACATCCAGTCTTCCCTCGGCGAAAAGGCCTATGCGGCCATCAAGGACGTGCCGGTGAAGGTGGACATTTTGGACGTGTTCCGGCGGCCGGACGTCATCCCGGCCCTGGCCGACGAATTGATCGCCCTGCCCCCCGAAAAGCGCCCCAAGGTCATCTGGCTCCAGAGCGGCATCACCCATGCCGAGGCCGAAGCCAAGCTGGAAAAGGCCGGATTTAAAGTGGTTTCCGACGCTTGCCTGGGCGTTATCGCCTCCCGCGTGAGACCTCAACCCTAACTTGTCCTAAAATGGCCTCGCCTCTTGAAGGAGGAAACCATGGCCTTCCAACTGACCAGCCGGGCTTTCAAGGATGGGGAGATGATCCCGTCCCATTACACCGCCGACGGGGAGGACGTGTCTCCACCCCTGGAATGGAAGGACGCCCCAGAGGGAACCAAGGTCTTCGCCCTCATTTGCGACGACCCAGACGCTCCCGGCGGAAGTTTCACCCATTGGGTGATCTTCAATATCCCGACAAGCGTGACCCAGTTTCCCGAGGCTTTCCCGTCCCTAAAATCCCTTCCCAACGGCACCAAGCAGGGCCTCAATGATTTCGGCAGTATCGGCTACCAGGGCCCGGCCCCGCCCAGCGGCACCCACCGTTATTGTTTCAAGATGTACGCCCTCAGCGCTGTTTTGGACCTGGAAGAAGGGGCCAAGAAGGCCACGCTGGAGAGGATGGTCCAGCGGCGCACCCTGGCGCAGGCCCAGTTAATGGGAAAGTACCAACGACAGAAGTAAAATTCACAATTAAGAATTCAAAATTCCGCCAAGGTGGCGCCAACTGAAAAAGTCATCAGCCCTCTTTCTTCTTTTACTTTCCTGGGCAATCCCGGCCTTGGCGGGAAATTGGCCCGCCCCCACCGGGGCCGTCAACGATTTCGCCCATGTAATCCCCGCCGACCAAGCCCAACAGCTGGAAAGCTACCTGGAGGATTACCAGCAAAAAACCGGCAACGCCATCGTAGTCGCCACCTTCCCCTCGGTGGAGGGCGCGGACGTGGACCGGGCGGCGGTAGAGCTGTTCCAGGCCTGGGGCATCGGCCAGAAGGGCAAGGACAACGGCATCCTTATCCTGGCCGCCATCAACGACCGCCGGGCGCGCATCGAGGTGGGCTACGGGTTGGAAGGGGTCGTGACCGACGCGGACGCAGGGGACATCCTCCGCCAGGAAGTCTATCCCTCGTTCAAGCAACAACAATACGGGGAAGGCCTCACCAACGCGGCCCAGGCCCTCGTTCAGCTGATTCAACGGGGCGGCCAGCCCCAGGAAAGCGCGAACAGCAACAGCCCCCCGATCGGCGAAATCCTCAGGATCATCCTTATCATCGCGATCGTTTTAATTTATTTGCTCATCCGCATCCGCTTCGGCGGCTGGTGGGGCGGTGGGTTCTATGGCGGCGGATGGGGCGGCGGCGGTGGATGGGGCGGTGGAGGCGGTGGCGGAGGATTCGGGGGCTTTGGCGGCGGCGGCTCCGGCGGCGGCGGCGCCAGCGGGGGATGGTAAACATCAGCTGACAGCCCTTCGATGGACTCAGGGCCATATGTACCTGCCATGAGCTTGTCGAATGGTCGGCGATCGTCAGCTATCAGCAAAGGAAAAAATTATGGCGAAATGGACGACGGAAAAAATGCTGGAAGAACTCAAGGCCCTTATGGGGAACCAATTGATATCGGTGGTCCTCTACGGCTCGGCGGCGGCGGGGGACCACACTGGGAAAAATTCCGACATTAACCTCCTGGTGATCACCAAAACCCTGATGCCCCAGGAACTGCTGGCCTTGTCCAAGGCGGTGGTTCCTTGGACCAAGCAGGGCAATCCCCCGCCCCTCATCCTGACCCAGAAGCAAATAAAGCATTTGCCGGACGTTTTTCCGGTGGAAATCCTCGACATCCAGCACAACCACCAGGTCCTTCACGGGCCCGACCCGGTCAAGGGGCTCAAGGTTTCCCATGAGGACCTGCGGGTTGAACTGGAGCACGAGTTCCGGGGAAAGCTCATGCGGCTCAAGACAAAGTTCATGCTCACCGAGGCCCGGCCGTCCCAGGTGGAAAAACTCATGGTGGAATCCCTTTCCACTTTTTTGGTCCTCTTTAAAAGCGCCCTCTGGCTTTACGGGATCAAGCCTTCCCCGAACAAACTGGAATCCTTGAGAAAGCTTAAGGAACATATCGCCTTCGACGAGGAGCCTTTTGAGGTTGTTGACCGCCTCAAGCGCGGGGAAAAAATCAGAGATTTGAACGTCCTGATGCTGTTCGAAAAGTATCTCAACTCCATCGAAGCCATCATTGATAACGTTAAATAGGAGGCGGGCCATGAAGCAATACCGATGGGGGTTATTCCTTCTCGCGGCTGTGTTTGCGCTGGTTTTAGCCGTGGGAGAGGCGGCTTCGGCTACCCCCCCAAAATCCGCTTTGAGGCTTCAAAGCAAATCCTTCGTGGATGGAAAAAACATTCCTGAGAAGTACACCTGCAACGGGCAGGACTTTTCCCCGGAATTGAACTGGAGCGGCGCCCCTTCCAAGACCAAGTGCTTCGCCTTGATCATGGAAGACCCGGACGCCTCCACCTTGAATTTCACCCACTGGGTGGTTTTCAACATCCCCCTGATCGCCGATCCCGACACTAATGCCTTCGAACTAGTGGAAGGCTTTCCCCGGGCCCCCAAAACCGACAAGGGTGTTCTGCAGGGCGCCAACGACTTCCAAAAAATCGGCTATGACGGGCCTTGCCCGCCCAGCGGAAACCACCGATATTACTTCAAGCTTTACGCACTCGATGGTTTTCTCCACCTGGGCGGCGGGGCGCTCAGAAGCCAGGTCGAGAAGGCCATGAAGGGTCATATCCTGGCCCAGACGCAGATCATGGGAACGTACGGCCATTGAAATATCAATTTTGAATTATGAATTTTGAGTTTTAAATTGTGGTAATTTTCTTCCGCTTTGAGCGGAAGAAAATACCTGGAATTCATGATTGAGAATTAAAAATTAAGAATTGGGGGTTCTTATGTCTTCCAAAATCTGGTTGTGGGCGATCTTGGGATTCGCGGTTCTTTTCGGTTTAATGTTGATGGGGTCTTACAACGGGCTGGTGTCCTCCAACCAGGCGGTGGACAACGCTTGGGCGAACGTCCAGACGGACCTCCAACGGCGCTATGACCTCATTCCCAACCTAGTCAATACGGTGAAGGGCTACGCCAAGCACGAAAGCAGCGTGTTGGAGGAAGTCACCCGTCTGCGCAGCCAATGGGGAGAGGCCAAAAGTTCGACGGACCAAGTCAAGGCCGCCAACGATCTGGAAGGGGCCATTGGGCGGCTGATGGTGGTGGTGGAAAAATACCCGGATTTGAAGGCCAACGAAAACTTCCTGCGGTTGCAGGATGAACTGGCCGGCACCGAGAACCGTATCGCCGTGACCCGGCAGCGCTACAACGAGGCCGTGCAGGACTACAACGTGAAGGTCCAAAGCTTCCCCTCCAACCTGATGGCCTCCATCGGCGGGTTCAAGGTGCGGGATTCCTACTTCAAGGCCAAGGAAGAAGCCCAGGAAGCGCCTAAGGTGCAATTTTAAATTTTGAATTCTCAATTATAAATTGAGGAGGGTTTCTGCCGGCTTTGCCGGCAGAAAACAACCGGAATTTAAAATCCAGCGATCATAGTTCAATTTTTTTGGAAGGTGTTATGGGCCTTAGCGGTGTCATCATTCTTGTCCTGCTGGCCGGGATCGTTGGCTATATCCTCGCCACGGAAAAACCTTTCGCTAAAAAAGCAGCCGCTTCGGATAATCCCTTCGGAAACCTCCCCAAGATCTCCGTCCAATTGGTCAAGGCGCCCGAGGAAATGACCGAGCGCCTGACCTCCAAGTGGCAGAGAGACCTGTGCTTGAGGCTTGAGCAGGAAGGGTATGGGTTGATCGGCGATTTTTCCTATGCCTCCACCCTCTTTTTCTGGGCCCGGACCTATCTTTCACCCGACCATAAATCCGCCCTTTTGCTGGTGAACTGGGTGGAAGGAAAGGAAGGGGGAAAGGTGGTCATCAGCAACCTGGAAATTTATTCCTTCACGGGAAATTCCTTCATCGTCACCGCCTGCGCGCAGGACGGCGCAACCAAGCTCTTGACCGGGGCCAACCGGCCGTCGGAAGAACAGATGTCCCTTCACTTGAAGGCGGTCTTTGCCGAAAGCGCGGTGCGGCCCATTATTGAGGAGCACCAAAAGCGCCTGGGGGATTGGGAACAAAAGGGCGTGAAGGTCCGTGAATTGACGAAAGAAAACATCCTGCCCAGCCTCTCAAAAATATTTTCCTGAGTCCGTTTCGAGAAAAGTGTTACCCAACGCATTAAACCGTTAAACCCCTCCCGTCGCTTCAGGCTTTTCGAAAGTTAACGTTAGGTTAAGTGTTTAGTGGTATCTTTTGAACACAACGGCGATGTCCCTGACAGGAAGGTTTTCCGTGAGCGAAAAAACCGGCTGGCTTGAAAAACACAACAAAGGGCGTCTGGTCTCCATGGTGGAGGTGAAATACCACCGGGTGAAGATCAAGAAAACCCCGCGCAAAAAGAAGGGCCAGCCACCCGCCTCCAGCGGCGCCTACCGCGACGAGAGCCTTTACTATGTATTGGATAAGGGTACAAACTACGGAGAAATGCACCTGACGGCCGGTAGCGTCTTCTCCAAGAACGAAATCATCGAATTGGAACTTTTCGTGTCCCGCCATAAGGCCAAATTGCGGCTTTTGGCCAAGGTCAAGAAAACCGAGACTTTCCAGGAGCTCAAGAGGCCCCTTTTCCGGGGCGACCTGCAATTCGCCGCGGTGAACAAGCACGACTTCGAGAACATCAAGGCCCTCGAGGAGCAAAGGCTCCGGGAAGAAACCGCTTTCCGGGCCGCCCATCAGCTTAAAAGCGAACCGCCGCCGCCCAATTCCATGCGCTTGACCTTCAAACGGGGCTGACCCCTTCACGTTAAAAAGACTTCCAAACTCCCCCAAATTTGACCCTTAATTTGGTGTAGCCTACGGGCTTCCCAATCGGTAAAATCCATCCGCTTTGTTGGTCACCCTGCCTCAAAAGAATCCCGGTCAAGGAAAAGGTGGAAAATGGAAAAGTTCAATCTCGACGGTCCGGCCGCATTTGTTATCCCCCACTGGAGCCAAGGTTCCGAAATGGAACGCAAATGGCTGGATGAGACCCTGGAACGCATCAAGGCGCAAACCGACCCCAACTGGGTCATCCTGATCGGGGACGGCAACTCCCCCTCCGCCGAGGCCAAGGACTACCTGAAGAAGCTGGAGAAGGATTACGCCGGGAAGCTCAAGGTCATCTACATGACCCACTCCGACGGCCCGGGCCACGCCCGCAACGAGTGCATCAAGTACGCCTACGAGCAGAAATACCCCTTCATCGTGTTCATCGACGCCGACGACCTGACCCACCCCTGGCGTGTGGAAGTGGTCCGCAGCATCTTCAAGGGCAACCCCAACGCCGGGGTGGTCTACAGCACCTTCAACGTGATCGACGAGAACGGCAAGCCAACCCCCTACGCCAAGTGCTCCCAGTCGATCGTGGAGATCCTGGAATCCCACAGCAATCCGCCCCAAGGCAAGGACGCCTGGATCAACATCTGCACTGAGGCCGGGTACACCAACCTGACCTCCACCACGTCGGTTTTGACCGGCATCGCCAAGGACATCCCCTTCCCGGGCGAGAAGGCCAGCGAGGACTACTATGCCTGGCTGTGCTACTCCGCCAGCGGCGCGGAATTCGTCTTCACGCCCCTGACGCCCACCAACTACCGCATCCCCCAGCACACCCAGGGTTCGGCCTCGCGCAGCCGCGAGGGCGGCAAGTCGAAGTTCTACGAGACCAAGTGCCGGGTGGACGCGGCGGGCGTGGAGAAGGCCATCGAGCTGGCCACCAAGCGCGGCGCGCTGGACGAGAAAAAGGCCAACGACATCCGCGCCAAGTTCTACGTCAAGGAAGCCGTGACCATGTTCCGCGAGAACGAAATGGGCCTGGCCAAGATGTGCATCGACAATGCCCGCAAGTTCAACGCCGGCATCGCCGACAAGCTCATCGTGGAAAAGGGCCTTTCCGGCGTCAAATAAGGGCCCTGGAAAAGCCGGCCGGTTGAAGGTAAAGTTTCATCTTAGAAGGACCACTCAAGATTGAGTGGTCCTTTTATTTTCCGCCCAAGGGCGGATGGCCGGACGGAATGAAGATGAAAGCCGCATCCCTAATCCACCGCTTGTTGCTGGGCCTGGCCCTGGGGTTCCTTTGGGCCCCGACCGTTTCGGCTGCGCCCGTTTCCTCCCAAGGCAGTGAGTTTTGGCTGGCCTTTCCCACCCAATACCAGGTGCCTTCCTATCCCCAAGCCCTCGACCTTTTCATTCTTTCCCAAACCGGGGCCTCGGGCCAGGTTTCCATCGCCGGGCTTTCCTACGGCCAGGCCTTCTCGGTTTCGCCCAACTCGGCCGTGACGGTCACGGTACCGGAGGCGGCCATGCTCTCGGCGGCGGATGGGGTCCAGCCCCTGGCCGTCCACGTCACCTCCGACAACGACATCACGGTCTTCGGCCTGGAGTACGAGCAATACGCCACCGACGGCTACCTGGCCCTTCCCACGGGGGCCATCGGCACCCAATACTGGGTGGCCAGCTACACGGCGGATATCAATCAGAACGCCACGACCACCATCAGCTCCACCGAATTCGCCGTGGCGGCGGCGCAGGATTCCACCAGCGTCACCATCACGCCTTCGCAGGCCGTGGGCAGCCACCCCGCCGGGGTGCCCTTCACGGTCAGCTTGAACCGGGGCGAGGCCTACCAACTGCAGGACGACCTGTTAGGCAGCGACCTGACCGGGACCCAAGTGTCCTCCAACCTGCCGGTGGCCCTGTTTTCCGCCAACGCTTGTACCGATGTGCCGGTCAGTTTCGTAACGTGTAATTTGATATTGGAACAGGAAATCCCCCTGGCCACCTGGGGAAGCTCTTTCATCACCGTCCCCCTGGCAGGGCGCAGCATGGATAGTTTTCGTTTCCTCGCCGCGAGCAACGGTACGGTGGTCAGCATCAACGGCGCGGCTGTGGCCACCCTCAATCAGGGACAGTTTTTCGAGCAGATGCTCTCCGCCGCCTCCTATGTCACTTCCACCGCCCCGATCCTGGTCATGCAATATTCCACCAGCCACACCTACGACAACGCGGCCATGGGAGACCCTTGCCAGATCACCGTATCGCCCATTGCGGATTACGGCACCGCCTACCAATTGGCCGCCCCCGCCACCGGTTTCTCGCTGAATTACCTGAACCTTTCCGCCCCCAGCACGGAAGCGGGGTCGATACTGCTGGATGGGACCGCCATTGCGGCCGGCAGCTTTGTTACGGTGGGGACCAGCGGCTATTCGGCGGCCCAGGTGACCATCGGCCCCGGCTACCATAAGCTATCCGGTTCGGCGCCTTTTGGCGTGGAATCCTACGGGTTCGATATCCGGGATGCCTATGGCTACCCGGGAGGATTGGTCTTTACCAGCTTGCCTACGCTCACCCCCACGCCCAGCCCCACGATCACTCCTACGCCGGTACCTCCCACGCCCGTTTGCGAGGTGAAGATTTGGCCCGTGCCCTTCAATCCCGGGAAGGCCGTGGGAGGAACCTTAAAAATGGACTGCCTCCAGCCGGGCGATCAGGTTTCGTTTTACACCCTAGCCGGGGAGAAGGTGTTCCAGGTCAATTCTTTGGGCGGGCAATTCAATTGGGACGGGACCAATAAACAGGGAATATCCGTAACGCCTGGAATTTACTTTTATGCGGTGGTGCGGAATGGGAATGTGGTGAAGCGGGATAAGTTTATAATTGTGAAGTAGTAGTTAAGTTTTAAAAACTATTTGAAGAAAAATATCCACCGAGGAAAATCATTTGAACAAGATATTTTTATTTATAACTTCGTTTTTCATTTCACAACTCGTGTTTGCACAAACAACTAATAACACCAACACAATTCACGACTTAAAAAGCGGTTCAAAAAAATGTTGCATAAACATCCCGGGAGTTGGATGGGTTCAAAAGTTTCCAACAACTAAATTTAAAAGAGTTCTTGACGAGGAAATAAAAGGTGATGTCCGGCTAAACATTTTTAAAGGTCAAAATAACGGAAACATAATTAAAGTTATCTATGCTTTTCCTCCCAAACGAAACGGCGTATTTCTTCTCGACTCTTCGGGAAATACCTTGGCTTCCATTACGAAAAATATTTTCACAAATGATGGTGATGAGCCCTATTCACATTGCGATGACGTGGTTAGCGCCGATATTAATGGCGATAAGAAAGATGATTATTTCGTTTGTTTAACCGAGGTCGGAAATGGAATAGCTTGGTCCAACCAGGGAATTTTTTTCCTCTCTACGAAAACCGGGTACTCAATCCGTACCTTTAAAGCGTACCATTGTAATTCCGATGATTTGGTGGATCTCTTTGGAGATGGACGATGCTTTTTGATCGATGAAAATCTTATTTCGGATGATAACCTCAGTTTGCCGCCAAAGGATTTCACTGAAATACCAAAAGATCTCGATCCGGAACAGAAAGACCTTATTAGAAAAGGGAAGTTTCCGCCCGCTTTTTGGAATTCATTATTTTTTTGGGTCGAATATCCAGTTGAAATTCATGAAGACAAGTTAATTATTGCTACGGAAGTAGACAAACGATTCCCAGTATTTGCGTCTTGGTTTAGGGGCGGGTGGGGTGGTGGAAGCAATGGAGAAACAACACTTCTTAGCAAAAAAGAGAAACAAAAACTCTGGGACAAGAACGTAAAAAATGTAATGGATGTTCCGATTCGAGACAAAGCTTTTGAAATGCCCAAAATACCTTGAGCTAAACTCTCGTCATTTTTGGCATTTGGTCCCAAGTGCGGCCTTGTAATTCACGCCCATTCCTTTTTTTCCAAACGCCACCCCACTGTTTGAAAAAGAACGGGACTTTTGCCTTTACGCATTGACGTTTGATTTCCAACACCCATGAACCATCCATAGGTCTCGCTCCGGGGCCGGATTCCCCGCCAACGATAGCCCAATCAATACCTTTCAGTTTTAAGTTCGGTAAAGGGCTAAGCAGAGGTTCCAACGAAAGGAACTTAACGTGCGCTTTTGTCTTTCGTAGATGGTTAATCCGATAAGTAAAGCGGTCTGACTCTACACTTACGCCCATCCAGACATTTGGTGTCCATTTCAACTTGGGGCTTAGTTCTTCCAGCCGTTCAGCTCTTTTAGTGAGGACTTGGAAAGTGTGCCAATGGGCACGGTTCATGGTATTGAATATTTTTTGAATGAATTGAAGGGGAATATCTTTGTGGAAAAGGTCACTCATGGAATTAACGAAGATGGTTTTTGGATTTTTCCAGGATAAAGGAAGTTCTATTCGTTCAGGCCAGAGCTTGAGGTCAAAGCCCTGTTTGAAAGGGTGCCCTGGAACCCCACGGAACCTTTCGGCAAATCGTTCGGCGTAACAATGAGCACAACCCGCACTTACCTTGTCACAACCCGTGACAGGGTTCCAGGTAGAGTTGGTCCATTCGATGGCTGACTGTTGGGACATAAAAATCTCTTTAAAAGTTTAGCTCAGTTTGTGGGTTGGCGTTCTTTTTAGCTTCTTTCCAAAATTCGTGGCCAAGTTTATGTCGACTAAAATATGCTAAATGGTACAAGGTAAAATTCTTTGATTTGAACCTGATTGGAACCGTGTCTTCTAAGTTAGTGTGAATATACTTTAATTTTTCCATTTTTTTGCAGAAATATTCCAAAACAAAAACTCTGAAACTCTTTGTTGCTTTGGCACTTGCCCATTGCTCGCGCCAATCGGGTTCATCCAAGTAATCGTTAATAGTTTCTTCAGTCTCTTCAACGTATAACGACTCGTTTCTTCCCACATCAATGTTAGTTGGGATTAGGACGAGAAAATCGACTAATAGTTTTGATGCTAGGACTTCGATTGTTTGAAACTTTATATTCCGTAGACCTTTAGGATCTACCAAACAGAAAGATAAACAAGTATTCCCGGGCCCGAATTTTGGTATTTCGTTCAAGATCAGATTTGTGTTTTCGTTTACATCGCCTTCAATAATTTTAAACTTCGATCCTTCACACATTTTTCCTACTCGTTCATTTAATGCATCGCACAGATCTTTTTCTTTTTCGCAAAAAATGTATTTATCAAATTCATCTTTAACATCTAAAGCTAGTAAGGGTGAACCGAAAACGATTCTGTTATTACCTTCAACACGTGAACGTCCAGCCGCGGCAAACAAATCTATATAAACGCGATTTTTCCATTTATCTTTCATGCTTGTGCTGAATATCTTCAGAAAGTAGTGAATGATTCGATATTTTTCCAAAGTATGAATTTTAATCTCGGGAGTGATTAATCCATCATCCTCAAGATCGGCCAATTCCAAATCATCTTGTTCCATAAGGTCTAATTCTCCATATATATTTGATGTTGACATTTTACCAAAAAAGAATACACCTGTATACTTATGCAACATATTATAGCCCATATCGACATGAACTCCTTCTTCGTGTCCTGCGAAAGGCTGCTGGACCCGTCCCTCAACGGCAAGCCGGTTATCGTGGGGGGGCACAAGGGAGAGCGCGGTGTCGTGGCTTCGGCCTCCTACGAGGCGCGCAAGTACGGCATTAAGAGCGGCATGCCCCTTCTGACGGCCGAGAAGCTCTGTCCCAAGGCCCTCTTCGTTCCGGGGCGCCACCGGCTTTACTCCAAATATTCCCGCAAAGTTTACGCCTTGCTCCGGCGCATCGCGCCCTTGGTCGAATACGCCTCCATCGACGAGTTCTACTTGGACTTCACGGGCTGCGAGGCGCTTTACGGCAACGACCTCTGGGCCATGGCCCGCAAGGTGCGGGATTCGGTCTTCGACCGCACCAAGCTTTCCTGCACAGTGGCCATCGCCTCCAACAAATACGTGGCCAAGATCGCGGGCAAGACCGTCAAGCCCGACCCGGCGACACTGGGGAAAAAGGTGGGGGAAAACACGGGCGTTATTGTGGTGCCCGAGGGGGAGGAACAGAAGTTCCTGGCGCCCCTGCCCATCGAGCGCCTGCACGGGGCGGGGGAGAAGACCCAGCCGCGCCTGAAGGAAATGCGAATCCATCGGATCGGCGACATCCTCTCGATCCCCCTGCCCAAGCTGCAAAAGGCCTTCGGTCCCTCGGCGGGGGAATGGCTCCACCAGGCCGCGCGGGGTATGGGGGGAACGGAAGTCCATACCTTCCACGACGCCAAGAGCGTGGGGCACGAAACCACCTTCGAGAAGGACACCAGCGACCCACAACAGATCCACCAAACCCTGGCCTGGCTTTCGGAAAAAGGCTGTTATCGCCTGCGGCGCACAGGCAAAAAGGCCCGGACCATCACCTTGAAACTGCGCTATGACGATTTCCAAACCATCACCCGCGCCAAGACCATCCCCGAAACAGATGACGACGCGGTGGTCATGAAGACGGCTTATGAATTGTTCCAGGAATCCCACGTGCGCAAGCGCAAGATCAGGCTTTTGGGGGTTTCCCTCTCCAAGTTCGAGAAGGGGGAGGAGGAAAACCAATGGCTTTTCCCGGAGATGAGCTCCAAAAAGAAAGAAGCGCTTTTTAAGAGCGTGGACACCATCAAACGCAAATACGGTTTCCATAAGCTGGAAAAGGCCTCATCCCTGGACCCGAATGAGAAGCGTGATCCCGAAAGGGAAGGACCATCGTCGTTTGAGAAACCGAAGATTAAATAATAAGATTCAGCAAGGGAGCGCCCAAAACCTGAGATTCCCACGTCGCAAATCAAGCCTATCGGCTTTGCTCCTCGGAATGACACCAAAAAGCTGAATGGTTTGCCACGGTTACTCCTCGCTTTTGGCGGCTTTTTTTGGTTACCATAGGCCCAATTTCCCTAAGGGCAAGAAGGATATGAAAACCGACGAGACGGGTATTTTGCTGAATGTCAAAAATTACGAAGCCTGCATCGAATTCTACGAGAAGGCCTTGGAACTCAAAGTGCGTCTGCGAAAACCCCACCTGACCAATTTCCAATTCGGACACGGGTATCTCCTGATCGAGAAAGCCGATTCCAAAACCCACGCCATCCACCATTTCGGGAAGAGCCCGATCATCCTGCGCATCAACGTGCCCGACGTCCAACAAGCTGTCTGGCATTTAAGGGCCAAGGAAGTTGAGGTCGAATTCCATTCCTATGACTGGGGTGATGTCGGGCATTTCCATGACCCGGACGGGAACAGGTTGGAATTTTGCAAATGGAAATAAAAGAAACGGGCTTCCTGTTACGTGTCGAAAATTATGAAGAGTGCGTGCGTTTTTATTCCGAAATCCTTGGATTTCCCATTCGGTACCAAAAAGAAGGGCTGACCAACTTCCAATTCGGAAATGCGTATCTTTTGTTGGAAAAAGCCTGGGAGCCATCCCCTAAAGAAATCCGCGCGAGAGAAAATCCACCGTATATCCTTCGGATTAATCTTGATAACGTGGCCGAAATGATCCAAAAAGTAAAATCAAAAGGGGTTGGTGTTCAATATTTTGATTTTGACTGGGGTGAGGTCGGAAATTTTCGAGATCCGGGCGGGAATCTGGTGGAATTCTGCAAATGGAAAGTAAAGGCCTGATGTTTTCTTCCTTCCTCCAGCGAGTTCCCTGGGAAAAATTTTTCCTCCTCTGGTTTTTGGCCCTCCTGATGGGCTCCAGCCTTTTGTGGTTGCACTACGGCTTTACCCCTAAGATATTAGGGCCGGTGGGCGTCCTAGCCTTCGCCGCGGCCCTGGGGCTTTTGTGGGGCACCACCCGGCCCCGGTGGCAGAAGGCCCATTGCGCCTGGTGTGCCGCGCGGGTGAAGGCCAGCTCGATGCGGTTCGACGAGGCCCAAAGAGCCTGGGTGCTGGTTTACCGCTGCGAGAAATGCGGGCAGGTCACCGAAAAAACGAAAAGTGCGAAAGCGTGAAAGTGACAAAGTGTAAAAGACGGGAAATTGGAGGGCGAAGCGATGGCTAAGGAAACGGTCGCCGCACCTCCGTTAAACCAATCCCCGTCTTTCGCCCGGTTCATCCTCTGGGAAATCCTGGGAATCGTGGGGTTCCTGCACATCCTTTTCTACGCCCCGGCCGGCGATCCCGCGCCCCTTTTCTTCCTCGCCAACGCGCTCGTCTTCGTGGCGCTTTACCCGATCCTTTACTTCTACAGCCAGTTGAAACTCCCGGTAGTCCTGAAATTCCTCATCATGCCCCTGAGCATTACTTTGCGGTTTTTAATGATGGCCAGCAGCTTTTTCTGGATCACCTATATCCTTTCCGCGGCCCAGCTTTCGCTGGGGCAAGCCCCCTGCTTTGATGTGGTAAAGCATTATTGGATGTTCCTGGCGCCCTTTTACGTATTGGATTATTTCCTTTTCTTTGAGCACCTGTGGGGCCTGAGCCGCGTGAACTTCACCTTCTGGGCATCGGCCGGAATGATTTCCGACCTGGTTTCCGGATCGGTGGCGGGCTATAAGCTTGGACAGATTTTCGTCACCAAATGGGGCATGTTCTTCGGAGTCGCGGAAGTGCAGGGCCTGATTTGGAGCATCTTCATCCTGGTCGGGGTAGCCGCGGTGGTGTGGTTCGATAACAAGACCCGAAAAGGATAAAAAGTCAGCTTACAGTCCATAGTTGGCGGTTGACGGATTTGAAACCATAAAAGACAAGGTAAAGCCATGGCACAAGGTTCCGACCGCTCGATCATCCGCTTGCTGATTTGGGAAGGGCTGGCGGCGGTGGGGCTGGTCTATATCCACCTTCACCCCTATGCCGACCATTATTGGAACCTGAATTTCTTCTACAACGCCCTCTTCTTCCTTTTGGCCTATCCCCTCCTATACGTCTATCGTTGGAAGCTAACGGACGGGTGCCTGGCGAGCGTGATGTGGCCCGTCAGCTTCGTGCTCAGTTGGGGGTTGGGAGTTTCGTCCTATCTCTGGATCGCCTATCTCTTTCTCGTCACCGGAAGCCCCTATTACTTCGCTATGACCACCCACTATGTCCCCATGGGAATCCTCTTTGCCTTCCTTTACTTCCCCCTGATCCAGGCCATCCTGGGCATCAGCAAAAAATACCAAACACTGGGAAGCCTTCCCTGGCTTCTCTTTTATTCGGCCTTGGGCGGGTTTTTCGGTTACGAGACCGGCTGGTTCCTCAGCAGGAAATTGCCCTCCGTCCAGACCGAGCACAGCCATTGGCTGCTTTTATGGCTGGGATTGACCTTCTTGGGCGTTGCCATCGGCGCCTTGATCGCCCAAAGGCGGGGAAATAAGTGACCTTGTGACCTGAATCATAGTTTCAAACCCTTCCAGGTTTATCCTTAACTGGAAGTGTTGAAACCCGCGAGCCGCGCCGCCCGTATTCCCGGGGGGCGGTTTGACGGAACCCGCCGAAAGGTGTAGCCTCTTCCCATGCGAAAAGCGTTTCAATTTTTGAGCCGGATCACATTGATCCTCGGGGTCCTGGTGGCCCTGACGCCTTGCGGCATTTGCCACGGGGCCATGGATAAGGCTTCCCCAACCTGTTCCATGAAATCCATGTCCGGCAAGATGGCCTGCTGCCATAAAGGCAAATCCTCCAACCCGCTTTGTAAGGTTATGGATCAGTCTTCCACCATAGCGGTTTCGCACGGTTTGGCTGTTGCGCACGCTTCGGTTGTTTCTTTTGCTTCGCCCTTGGCGGCCACGCCGTCTGAGGTTTCACTTTCGACTTCCGCTGTGTTTGATACCTCTCCTTTTCGAGCGCCTCTCTCCCTAAGAATCTGATTCACTCCTTTTGAGCTGGTTCGGATAGACCCCTTTAGGTCCATCCGTATTCGTGCGTTTGCGCGCAAAAGGAGTGATGACCGTGAAAAATCCAAGATTTATTAAACTTATTTTGATGATCTTCCTGGTCCCGGGTAGGTTCACCCTGGCCCAGGAGTCCTCTTCCCCCCTTCGCCAAGGCTTCGAGGGGCAGGCGACCCCCTCAACCGTGGACCTGAGCCTGGCGAAAGCCGAGGAATTGGCCCTTGCGGGGAACCCTCATATCCGCGCGGCGGACGACCGGACCCAGGCGGCTGAAAAACAGGTTTTGCCCTCCCTTTTCCCGGACGATCCGACGGTCATGGTGGACACCACCATTCCCGGGATGGAAATGTGGCAGGTGGAGGAAAAACTGGGATTCCCCGGCAAAGGCATCGCCAAGGCGGACCTGTACGGCGCCGAGGCGAAAAGGGCCGGGGCGGAAGCCCTCGACACGCGCCGGTCCATCGTGCTGCAGGCCCGGCAGGCCTATTGGGATTTCTATTATCGGCAAAAAGTGGACGCCATCCTGCAGGAAGCCCAAGAACGGTGGAAAACCCTCGGGCAGATCGTCCAATCCAAGGAACTGAGCGGCCAATGGCTTTCGGTCAAGGACATCCGGCTGCAAATGGAAACCGCCAGCGCCGTCAATGAGCTCATCACCAACAGCCGGGCCCTCAAGATTTCCCAATTCAACCTCAACCACCTTTTCAGCCTGCCCCACTTCACGGCCTACCGGCTGGTGGAGGAGCCGAACCTGTCGCCCCTGGAGGGGACCGAGGAGGAATGGGTGAGAAAAGCCTTGGAGGGCAACCCGGAAATCACGGTCTACCGCCGCGCGATCGAATCCAAGGAAGCGGCCCGACACATGGCCTCCATGGATTATCTTCCCGATTTCGATGTCTTGGTTTCGGGCGCGAAGGACCCCAACGGAGGCCTTTCGAATTACGGCTACCGGGTTGGCGTCAGCCTTCCCGTGTTCTTCCTTGGAAAACAAAGCCCGGAGGAAGGGGCGGCTTCCAACGAGGTTTCGGCGGCCCGCTACGACCTCACCGGCAAGCAGGACGAGGTCATCCACATGACGGAAGACGCCTACGTCGGCGCCGATTCGGCCTGGAGGCTCCTCAAACTTTATGAGGAAGGCGGTCTCGTGAACCAGGTTCAAAGGGCCTGGGCCGCCAGCCAGACGGCCTACCGCAACGAGGAAATGCCCCTGGCGGATTTCATCGAGACCTACAACACCTATTTGCAGACCCTCACCAACTATTACCAGGCCAAGGCCGATTACGGAAAGGCCCTGGCCCAATTGGAATACGAAGCGGATGGAAAAGGAGACGACCGATGAAAAAAAAATTAGGAGTTAGGAGTGAGGAGTTAGGAGTTAAAGCCTTTATTTTCACTCTCCTGGTACTGTTGTCCGCGGCGGGGTTGATAACTTTAACCATCTGGCTCAAGAAAGGGCAAACTGGTCAAATCCAGGCCAAGAAAACCATTTACACCTGCGTCATGCACCATCAGATCCACCGGGAAGAGCCGGGGGACTGCCCCATTTGCGGGATGAAACTTGTTCCCCTGGAGCAAATCGAAGGCGGGTTGGAGACTCCCGCGCCAATTACCGGGCGCCAGGCTGGTCCGACTCCTGAAAGGAAGATCAAGTATTGGGCGAACCCCATGAACCCGGCCCAACACAGCAATAAGCCGATGAAGGATGACATGGGGATGGATTATGTCCCGGTTTACGAACAAGACGGGACCCCGACGAATGAGGCCGTGCCTGAAGCATTGAACGGGTTGGCCCCCGTCCAATTAAGCCCCTACAAGCAGCAGTTGATCGGGGTCAAGCTGGCGACGGCCCAAAAGGTCCCTATTACCCGGGTAATTCATACCAACGGAAGGTTCGCGGGAGGAACGGGGGATTTCGCCGCGCTGGCGGGTGAGTTCGCGGCCCGGAACCCCCTGCGCGTCTCAGGGCGGTACGTGGTGGCGGATGTTTACGCCCTGGATTTTCCCTTCGTCAAAGTCGGGCAGAAAGCCGTGGTGACGGCCCTGAACGGGTCCGGTGAACCCTCGGAAGGGAAAGTCGTTCAAATTTACCCTTATGACGACACCCAATCCCGGGTGACCCGGGTGAGGATCAACCTGGCCCAGGCCCCTCCGAGGGAACTCTTCGCCAACGTGGATATCCAAGCCACCACCGAGCCCCGGCTGGCTGTTCCTCCCACGGCCGTCATGGATACGGGCCGCCACCGCTACGTCTTTCTCCAAAAGGGAGACGGCACTTTCCTGCCGAGGGAAGTGACCCTCGGATTCGAGGGAAGCGATTTGTGGGAAGTCACCTCCGGCCTGAAGGAAGGGGACCAGGTGGTAGATGGGGCGAACTTCCTGATCGACGCGGACTCCAAACTGAAAGCCGCTTTCGCGGAGGATAAATAATGAACCACAGAGTTCACGGAGTACACAGAGAAAGGCGAAAGAATTTAAAGAATTTTTGGAAAGAAAAAAAGATTTTACTCTGTGTCCTCTGTGGTGAAAGAGGTGAGCCATGATTTCCAAAGTCATCGAGTGGTGCGGAAAAAACAAATTCCTGGTTTCCCTTGGCATGTTGGCCATCATCTTCTGGGGAGTCTGGGCCTTGAAGAACATCCCCCTGGACGCCATCCCGGATATCTCGGACACCCAGGTGGTGGTTTATGCCAAGTGGATGAAAAGCCCGGACATCCTGGAGGACCAGGTGGCCTACCCCATCGTCCGGGCCCTGCTGGGGGCGCCGAAGGTGAAGGGCATCCGGGCCTTCTCGGATTTCGGTTACACCTACGTCTACATCCTCTTTGAGGACGGGACGGACGTTTACTGGGCACGCAGCCGGGTGCTGGAATACCTCTCCAAGGTCCAGGGTTCCCTGCCCGAGGGGGTGAAGGTGGAAATGGGGCCGGACGCCACGGGTGTGGGCTGGGTTTACCAATACGCCCTGGTGGATAAGAGCGGCCAGCACAGCCTTTCGGACCTGAAAAGCTACCAGGACTGGAACCTGAGGTACCAGCTTCAAAGCTTGCCGGGGGTGGCGGAAGTTTCCAGCGTCGGCGGCATGACCAAGCAATACCAGGTGGAGGTCAACCCCAACGCCCTGGCTTCCTATGACCTGACCTTTGGGCAGGTTTTGGACGCGGTGCGCAATTCCAACCGGGACGTGGGCGGGAGGCTTCTGGACATCAACGGCACCGAATACATGATCCGGGGCCTGGGCTACCTCAAAGGCGTGGACGACCTTCAAAAAGTGGTGGTGGGCCGGGACAAGCAAGGCGCGCCCATCTTTATCTCGGACGTGGCCCGGGTCCAATTGGGCCCGGAAGTGCGCCGCGGCGTGGCGGAACTGGACGGGCAAGGGGAAGTGGTGGGCGGCATCGTGACGGCCCGCTACGGCGAGAACGCGCTCTCCGTCATCAGCCGGGTGAAGCAAAAGCTGGAGGAAATCAAACCCTCCCTCCCCCCGGGCGTGGAGATCGTCCCCGTTTACGACCGGTCGGAGCTCATCAACCGGTCCATCGACACCCTGACCCACGAGCTGATCAAGCTCGCCATCGCGGTTTCGGCGGTCTGCCTCATCTTCCTTTGGAACCTTCCCTCGGCCCTGGTCATCATCCTGACCCTTCCCCTGGCGATCCTGATGTCCTTCGTCACCATGAAGTACATGGGGGTCTCCTCCAACATCATGAGCCTGGGGGGCATCGCCATCGCCATCGGGGCCATGGTGGACGCTTCCATCATCATGGTGGAAAACGCCTGCAAACGCCTGGAGGAATGGGATGCCAACGGCCAAAAAGAAGACCGGACCCGGGTGATCCTGAACGCGGCCAAAGAAGTGGGGCCTTCCTTGTTTTACACCCTGCTGGTCATCACGGTGGGGTTCCTGCCGGTCTTCGCGCTGCAGGGGCAGGAAGGGCGGTTGTTCAGCCCGCTGGCCTATACCAAGACCTTCTCCATGTTCTTCGCGGCTTTCCTCGCCATTACGGTGACGCCTTTCCTGATGGTAGTTTTCCTAAGGGGCCGGATCGTGGCCGAAGCCCGGCATCCCCTCAACCGTTTATTGGACCGCCTTTACCACCGCCCGGCCAAGTGGGCCCTGGAAAACAGGGCCAAGGTCATCCTCACTGCAGTGGGGCTGGTATTGTTGACCTTCGTTCCGTTCTCGCGTTTGGGAAGCGAGTTCATGCCTCCCTTGTGGGAAGGATCCCTCCTCTATATGCCAACCACCCTGCCCGGCGTTTCGGTGACAGAGGCGGCTCGCATCCTGCAGGCGCAGGATAAGGTCATCAAGTCCTTCCCGGAAGTGGAGCGGGTTTTCGGCAAGGCGGGCCGGGCGGAGACTTCCTTGGACCCCGCGCCCTTTTCGATGGTGGAGACCACGATCCTCTTGAAGCCGGAAAACCAGTGGCGCAAGGGGATGACCCAGGAGAAGCTGATCGAGGCCCTCAATGAGGCCTTACAGTTTCCCGGCTACACCAACGCCATCACCATGCCCATCATCAACCGCATCAACATGCTCACCACGGGCATGAGGACGCCCATCGGCATCAAGGTGCTGGGATCGGATTTCAAAACCATTGAGGCCGTCGGGATTGAAATCGAAAATGCCTTGAAGGGCCTGAAGGGGACTTCCAGCATCTACGCCGAAAGGGTGACGGGCGGCTATTACGTCGACATCCGGCCCCGGCGGGAACAGATCGCGCGGTACGGGCTCAAGGTCGAGGATGTGAACGAGATCATCGAGATGGCCATCGGGGGGGACAATGTAACCACCACGGTGGAAGGGCGGGAACGTTATTCGGTGAGCGTGCGCTACGCCAAGGATTTCCGCGACGACGTGGACAAGCTGCGCAGGGTGCTGGTGACGACGCCTTCCGGAAGCAAGGTCCAACTGGGCCAACTGGCGGATGTGGAGCTGTCCCTGGGGCCGGGCATGATCCGGGATGAGAACGGCCTCTTGGCGGGTTATGTTTACGTGGACCTGGAGGGGATCGACCCCGGCACCTACGTCCAGGCCGCCCGGAAGCTCCTCAAGGAAAAGGTCCGGCTTCCCACCGGAACCAGTCTGGTTTGGAGCGGACAGTACGAATACATGATCCGGGCCGCCCAGCGGTTTAAAATCATGATTCCGCTGACCCTCCTGATCGTGTTCCTACTCCTTTACTTCAATACCAAGTCCTTTACCGAAACCGCACTCGTGCTTTTGGCGGTTCCTTTTTCATTGATTGGGGCCGTCTGGCTGCTATGGATCCTCGGTTACAACATGTCTGTGGCGGTTTGGGTGGGAATCATCGCCCTGGCGGGCTTGGACGCCGAAACGGGGGTCGTCATGCTGCTTTACCTCAACCTCTCTTACCGGCAATACCGGGAAAAGGGAAGGATGAGGAATATGGCGGATTTGGAGGAATCGGTCCTTCACGGCGCGGTCAAGCGCCTAAGGCCCAAACTCATGACTGTTTCCGCCGCTTGGTTCGGCCTGGTTCCCATCCTCTTTTCCACGGGTGTGGGGAGCGACGTGATGAAACGCATCGCGGCGCCCATGGTTGGCGGAGTTTTCACCTCTTTTATCCTCGAACTCCTGGTTTATCCCGTTTTATTTATGGTTTGGAAGTGGCAGACGGAGGTAAACCCACAAAAACCGGAGGGGTTCTGGAAATGGGTGGCCAAAATCGGTTAGAGTCATTCGGGCCAAAGCCTGGATGAAGTTTCAAATAATTCCAAGGAGTCTAAAATGAAAAAGATTGTTGGGGTTGGAATGGTGTTGGCGGCGTTGATGTTGGCGGGTACCGCCACCTGGGCGGACGAAGCGGCCCCGGCCGCGGGTTCGACTGCGGTTTCCCAGCCGGCCGCGGCGGCCACACCGGCCGTGAAGTCCAAAAAGTCCAAGAAAGCCAAGAAGTCGGCCGCCAAAAAAGAAACCGCCGCGACCTGGGTT
>Ga0335085_10002399_pt1 | contig 35169 bp, 29 predicted proteins | sample Lox_Sample_45_FD_206712 | JGI IMG/M metagenome (GOLD analysis project Ga0335085, IMG submission 206712) | Soil microbial communities from Loxahatchee National Wildlife Refuge, Florida, United States - Lox_Sample_4.5 | ecosystem: Environmental > Terrestrial > Soil > Wetlands | place: USA... | reverse complement strand
CCTTCGCCATCGTCTTCGGGGCGAACGGCTGCTTCGCGAGCCATTCCCGCGCGATTGACTCGAACGTATTGGAGCGGCTGTCGCGCTCAGCGCGCCGCTCGGCGGCGGGATCGCGCCCCGACTCGAGCGCGCTGCGCAAGGTGCCGCGCTTGGCCCGTGCGGCCTTCAGCGATGTCGCGGGATACGTCCCGAGGCTCACCATCGACTCGCGGCCGCCGACTCTGTACCGAAGCCGCCACTGCTTTGCGCCCGTTGGAGTAACCAGGAGATAGAGGCCGCCGCCATCCCTGAGCTTGTAGGGGCGGCCCTTCGGTTTAGCGCTGCGCAGGCGCCCCTCGGTCAGAAAATCGGTTGCAGCCAATTTCGTACCCGCAGGTGTTCTCCGTACCCGCAATTGTACCCGCAGTCGTCTTCGTACCCGCAGTTTTTGGCCGTTACGGCCTGGGCGCTCCTGAGCAGCACAAATCTCACGAATTGCCTATTTTTATAGTACTTCGTGAGACCCAGAGAGCGCGGGTGATACACCCTGAGAAGAGGGTCTGGCGCCCCCGGCCGGAGTTGAACCGACGACCTACCGCTTAGGAGGCGGTCGCTCTATCCACTGAGCTACGGGGGCGCGAGCGTGGCCAGTGTACCGGCGCGGCGGCCGTGCCCACCATCCCCTCCGGGGCGGGACAGGCGTACGATGGACTGCCGCCCGAGCGACGCGCGGCCAGGAGAGGTCCATGACTACCTCCACGAGCGTCGGACGCCCCGAGGCTCAGCGCTTTGAGATCCGCTACGTACCGATGAACCGGCCGCTCGAATGGCTGAGCCGCGGCTGGCACGACGTGAAGGCGATCGGCGCACCCGGGCTCGCGCATGGTGCGCTGATCGCGATCCTTGGCGCCGTGCTGCTCATGCTCGGCAGCACACACTTCTATCTGATTGCCGTGGCAGTGACCGGCTATCTGCTGGTCGGCCCGGTAATGACCACGGGGCTGTGCGAGCTGGCCCGGCGGCGCGACGCCCGCGAGAAGCTCAGCTTCGATGAGTCATTGCAGGCGCTGAAGCGCAACCCCGAAGGTCTGATGCATTTCGCTGGAGTGCTCGCGCTGATCGGGCTCGTGTGGTTCGTGTTCTCCGCGATCGTACTCGAGACGGCCTTCAGTGCGTCGGTGCCGAGCCTCTCCGTTGCCCTCTGGGGCGGCGGTGCCGGATCCCTCGGCATGGAGCAGCTGTTCGGCTACATCGCCTGCGGCGCGGCGCTCGCCGCCTTCGTCTTCTCCGTGTCGGTAGTGGCGGTGCCCCTCATGATCGATCGGCAGGCGAGCGCGATGGAGGCGATCCGCGCCAGCATCCGGGCGACGTTCGTCAATCTGCCGGCCATGCTCTTATGGAGTGCTCTGATCGTCGCGGTAACGGCGGTCGGCTTCCTCACGCTCCTCATCGGCATGGTATGGGTGGCGCCGCTCCTCGGTTACGCGACCTGGCACGCCTACCGCGATCTGGTCGCTTAAGCCCTGACTCGATAAGAAATGCTGTCCGCCCACCAGGCGACGGCGGATCTTCTCGATGCGAAGCTCGGAGCCGGCACGCCGCAGGAACTACCCCGCGACTTTACTGGCATATTCGACGACGACGCCTGGGTTGCACTGAATTGGAATCCCAAGTAGAAAGCGCAACTCGGAAGCGAGCGGCTCCGAATCGCCACGCTTCGCGGAGGATGCGCGCTTGACCCTGCCGCTTTCGATGGACGCCTCGTTCCGGCTCGAGTCCGCCGAACCGCATCCAAGCACCTGGGTGCGTGGCCCCGTGTGGGACGGCGTATGGATGCTGAACGCGCTCTGGCTCGTGCCACTCGCGCTCTGGCTCGTCCACGGATATCCCGATGCGAAGTCGAGCCCGCTCGACAGCTTGTATTTCGGGCTGACCGCTCTGTTCTGGATCGGCCATCGTTTGTCCAGCACGTGGCTTGCTTACGGCACGGAAGCGTACCGGCCGCTGCTGCGGCACCAGCCGCTCCGGTTTGTGGTGCTCCCAATGCTGGTGACGGCCGCATGCTTCGCCATCTTCCTGCCGGCCGACGAGGCCCTTCCCTGGACTCGCGCCGAGCGCCTCGTGGTTATGGCGATACTCGACTATGTCTTCGTGACATACCACTTTGCGGCACAGCATTTCGGGGCGCTCTCTCTTTACCGGACGCGGGCGGGGCGTACAGGCTGCGCGTCTACGAGACTTCTTGATCGCATCTTCGCCTTGGGAGTGGGAGGCGCGCTCGTACTCCTCGCCGACCTCCTGGCCGGGTCCGTCGCCTATCAGGACCTCTGGGCCGACCGTTGGCCTTTCCTGGCGTGGATTGCAGCGAAGCAGACAGAAATCCGCTATGCGGCCGTGCTGATCCTGCTGGGCACGACGGCCTTCATGCTGGTCGCTGAAGCGCGCGCGCTCCGCCGCTCCCTGCCGCGCGTGCTGTACGTCGTGGGGCTCGCCGCAATGGTCGTCATCGCTCTGCAACCGCGGAGCCTGTTCCTGTACCTGGTGATATGGACCTCACAGCATTGGATCCTCGCAACGGGTCTCGCTTCGCAGACGCCGAGCGGGGAGCCGGTGCCGGCAGGAGGCACGCTCCGTCGCGTGCTGCACGCATTGAATGCCAGGCCCTGGGCCGTGCTTCTCCTTTTCGTCGTCGCTTCAGTCCTGCTGCTGCCTTTCTTCGAGGTGGAAGCTAACGGGGAGGGAGACACCTACTACGGCGACCGAATCTTCGGCGCCTTCGCGACTTCGTTACGCACGTCGTCCTGGGTTCCCGCGCTGGTGGCCGCCGGCTTTGCGACTGGGTTCGTGCACTACCTCCTCGACCGAAGTGTCTACCGTATGTCGGACCCCCGCGTCCGTCGCGCGGCGTGTGGCCTTCTTGCCCAGCCCCCGATCCCGCGGGAGCACTGTGCCGATGGAGCAGCCCACGAGGAAGTGCGCCGCGTGAGCCCATCGCGATAAAGACTGGAATTTATGGTGGAGCGGAAGGGGATCGAACCCTCGACCTTCGCATTGCGAACGCGACGCTCTCCCAGCTGAGCTACCGCCCCACGCAAGGCGCGCGATTCTAGCATCGCAGCGGAGCCGGTCCAATTTTGGAAGGCCGTTGCCGGGAATCCGGCGCCGCGGGCCAGCCCGTCGGGGACGGCCCTCTGCGGCGCCCGGGATGCGGCTATGATGGCATCTCAGGTCGCTCTGGAAAGAGCGGGCATCGGGGAGTGCGCATGCTGGCGATTGGCGGGCGAGCGCCGGAGTTCACGTTGCCGGATCAGGATGAGCGGAGCGTGTCGCTCAGCACGCTGCTGCGCCACGGCCCGCTGATCCTTTATTTCTATCCGGCCGATTTCACGCCGGGCTGCACGCGCGAGGCCTGCGCCCTGCGCGATCTGCACCAGGAGATCCTCGAGGCTGGACTCGACGTCGCAGGCGTGAGCCCACAGGACGCGAAGAGCCACCGCGCCTTCCGCGAGAAGCACCGGCTGCCCTTCACGCTCCTCTCGGACGTCGACAAGTCGGTGATCCGCATGTACGACGTGCGCGGGCCGCTCGGATTCGGCGTCCGCCGCGCCAGCTATCTCATCGATCAGGCGCGTTACATCCGCGCGGCGGTGCTCGCGGACTTTCGCATCGCCGAGCACGAGGAGTTCGCGCGCCGGGCGGTGGCAATGAGCGCCGGCACGGTGCGCACCCGACGTCCTCCGCCCTGAGGCGCCTCAGTACTTCAGGCGCAGCACGCCGGAGCGCCCCAGGGTCGGTACGCTCACTATATATAAGAGATCCGGATCGGCCGTCGCTTCGGGGGAGTACGTCCGCCCCGCGAGCTGCTGCAGCATTTGCTGCAGGGCCGCAGGTCCGCCGATGACCAGTATCGTGTGCCCCTCGTGACTGCGCAGCAGGCCCGCAGCCGCCGCGGCACCTTGCGTGGCGTCGTAGGTCGCGGGCACCAGATGCAGCAGTTCGGCGAGCGGTGCGGCCGTCTGCTGGGCGCGCCGCTCGCCGCTTACGTACAGAGCCTCGAGTCGCCCGGGCGCTCCTCCCGGTGCGAACAGCTGCGCGAGGCGCTGTGCGCGGTGCTCGCCCTCGGCGGAGATCGGCGGGTCCTCGATCGTCCCCGGCTCCTTTCCCCCGGCAGAGGCAAGCACCACGAGCGTGGTGGTCGCCCCCCGGTAGGCGGTGTAGGCAGCGGCGGCGCCGACCAACAGTGCGACCAGGGTCACCCACAGAGGCGCGAGGAACGGCCGGCGATGACGCGTGATGCCCGGGGGTACCATGGGGCAATCATAGTGTGGCGGCCATGTGCCCGGGTATTTTGTCCGCGGCATCGAGTAATCTCTGCGCATCGGGCACCGACCCGTGATCACCAGGAGGCTCGATGCCCCTCGGCGGCCAGACCACCGTCATCCAGCGTCTCCTCGAGCGACGCGCCGAGCGGCCGGCCGAGGCCCATGAGGGAACCACCGCGACCGTCGCGGTGATGCTGCGCGTTCTGCCGGCTCCCAAGGCGCTCCTTGCGCTGCAAGATCCGGGTGTACGGGCGCAGCTGATGCGTCGCATCGCCCCCGATGTCTTCGAAATCGACTCGGTGGCCTCCGATCAGGAGGCGCTCGAGCGGTTCACAGCCGAGTATCGACCCGTGGTGATCACCGACAGCCTCGAGCTCATCCGCCAGCTGCGCTCGCGCAAGGCCATGCGCAGTCCGTTCGTGCTCTACGTCGCCGAGCTCGACGAGGGCCCCGAGCGCGAAGCGGGACTCAACGCCGGCGCTGACGAGTGCGTCGGACGGCGCGCTCCTGAGCGCGAGCTCGACGCGCGCATCGCGGCCGCACGACGCATCGCCGAGCTCGAAGCGGTACTGCGAATCACGCTCGAGGAGAACCGCAAGCTCTCGGCGACCGACGAGCTGACGCGGGTGGCGAGCCGGCGCTTCTTCGGCAAGCACTTCCCGCGCGAGATCGAGCGCGCGGCGCGCTATCAGCGCGCCCTGTCGTTGATCCTGTGCGACATCGACTTCTTCAAGACCTTCAACGACACCATGGGTCACGCGTGCGGGGACGACATACTGCGGCAGTTCGGCACTCGTCTGCAGGAAGCACTGCGCCGCGGGGTCGACTGGGTGGCGCGCATCGGCGGCGAGGAATTCGCGGTGGTGCTGCCCGAGACCGGCTACGAGCGCGGGCTCGAGGTCGCGCGCAAGCTGCGTGCCGCCGTCGCCGGCAGCCCCTTTCCGCACGAAGGCCAGGACATCGCCGTCACCGCCAGCTTCGGGCTGTGCGGACTCGACTGCGTGCCGGCCGGAGAGCGTGAGCTCGCCGGGCGTGTGCTCAAGATCGCCGATGCGGCGCTCTATCGCAGCAAGCAATCGGGGCGCAACCGCGTCACCGCGACGCGCTACAACGGACCGGGCACCTGAGGGCTGGCGAAACTTCGCTCACTGCGACGCAAGCCCTTGCCGCCGCTCGTCGTTTGATTGCCCACGCGCGCTCTGTCCACATGGTTATGCACAAATTCTGTGGATAACTGCGCACACGGCGCGGCCCGTCGCGAAGGGCGAGGATCCTGCGCACGCGCCATTGCAACTTTACTCAGCCGACCCTGCCGAGCGCACTGCTCCCTGCGCGAGGGATGCTCGGGCGGCGGCCCTCGCATGAAGTTGAGGCGCAGTTTCAGGCGCGGCTGGAAAGTCATGACAATGAAAGAAAAATCGGCACGTCCGCGTGGCAGTGGCAACGACTGGGCAATTGTGTGAGACTGGCCGCCTTTCGCGCTTCGCAGGCATGAAGATGAAGAAAAGCGGCAGCGAAACGGCAGTTCCCGCAGAGCCCCTGGAGAGAGCCCGACTGCAGGCCGAGGTGGCCAAGCAGCGAGTGCGCATCGCCAAAGACGAATTGAAGCGCGCGCGCAAGCGCCTGAAGGAAGCCAAGCGCGAGGCGAAGCGCGCGCGCAAGCAGTCCACCGCCGCGCGCAAGGCGTGGAAGCGGGCGCGTCGTGCGCAGAAGGACGCAGCGCCGGCGCCTGAGCGCAAGAGCCGCGCCAGCGCGCGGGCCAAAGCGGCGAAACGGACCTCCCCGAAAGCTCGAAGGAGCGTGCGCGCAGCGTCGCGACATGCGACTTCGCGGCGCCCGCCGCCGGCGCGCACCTCCGCCAGGGTGCGCATTCGCCGCGTCCGGCGTGCGGCCCACGCGGCACCGGCACGAGTGCGGCGGCCACCGGCGCGCACGGCTAAAGTCACCATGGCCGCAGTACCCGTGAAGCGTCCACCGCGCCTGCGCGTCCCGGCCCCGCCGGCCGCACCTCTTCAGACAGAAGGCCCTGAGACCACGGCCGAGAAGCCCGACACGGCGAGCGACGCACCCACCGATCTGGGTGCCCCTCCGACGGAGCGGGCGGCCTGAGGCACATGCAACAGGGTCAGAGTCACCCCGCGGCAGCAGCCGGACCGCGTGCCGCACCCTCCAGCTCGCGCATGGTCGCGAGCTACCTCACGGACGTGGAAAAGCTGCTCGAAGCGCAGCGGTGGGACGCCGCGCTGTGCGAAGCCTGCGACCTGCCGCGGATCGCCGTCGCGCTGACCGATCCGACGCTGCAGAGCTCGGGCGAGCAGCAGAAGACCTGGTGCGAGCAGTGGATCCGGCCCGAAGGCGAGGATGAGAGCGCGGTTGGGCTCGATTCCGAGCGCGTCTATCGCGCCGTCTGCTCCCACATCGAGCAGCAGGACGCCGCCGCGCCCAAGTCGATCCCGGCGCGTGCGCTGCGTCGGTTGCGGCTGCGGCGTCACGTGCGCACCACGCCGAGAGGGTTCTGGCACGAGCCCCACCCGCCTGCGGACGCGGAAGCGAGCGAGAGCGCGCAGATCTGCACGGCACTCATCGAAGCCGCACGCCGCTGGTATGCCCGCAGCGCCTGCCACGACACGATCGTGCAGGCGAATCTCGCCCGGCTCGCGGTCCTGCGCTGACAGGCCGTTCCCCGACTGCGCCGCGAGAAGCGGGCCTTGCGACCGCCGCCGCCCGCGAGCGGCCTCGATTGTACGGCGCCTGAATAGCCGTTCAATGCGCGATGGGCCGGTCGCTGATCCCTTTCGCGACCTTCGGCAACATGCCTCACTGCCTGTTTTCTCTGAAGATTTCCTTCTGACGGAGCGCTCTTGCTTCCCGATAGGGCTTGGCGGAAGATAAGTACGAAGGGGAGGAGCGAAGGCCATTGAGTGAGCGTTCAATGACGCACTCAAACGGATCTCAGCGTGCGGCTTCGGGGGAACGCGCACGGCCGCCGCTGCGCGTGGGCGTCATCCTCGCGCAACATTTCACTCTGTCGGCGTTCGCGGTGTTCATCGACCACCTGCGGCTCGCGGCCGACGAGGGCGATCGCAGCCGTCCACTGCACGTGCAGTGGTCGATCATGGCGTGCCGCGCGGAATCGGTACCCGCGAGCTGCGGCGTCTCGCTCGAGCCGACCAGCCCCTTCCTGCCGCCCGATTCCCTCGACTACGTGGTCGTGATCGGCGGCCTCCTCCATGCAGGCCCGCAGGTCGACGAGCCGACTCTGCGCTACCTGCGCGAGGTCGGCTCCACCAACGTGCCGCTCATCGGCATCTGCACGGGCAGCTTCGTGCTGTGCCGCGCGGGGCTGATGAAGGGGCGCCGCTCCTGCGTGAGCTGGTACCACTACCAGGACTTTCTCGAGGCCTTCCCCACTCACGACGTGATCGCCGACCGGCTGTTTCTGGTCGACGGGCTGCGCATCACTTGCGCCGGGGGCGCGGGAGCGGCGGCGGTCGCCACCTTCCTCATCGAGCAGCACCTCGGACGCGCGCTCGCGCAGAAGGCGAGCCAGGTACTGCTGTTCGATCGTCCGCGCTCGGGCAGCGAGGCACAGCCGCATCCGCCGATGTCCGAGGTCGTGAGCGAGCCACGCGTGCGCCGGGCGCTGCTGCTCATGGAGCAGAATCTCGCGCGCCCCATTGCCATTGCCGCGGTGGCCGCGGAGCTCGGCCTGTCGGCGCGGCAGCTCGAGCGGCTCTGCCGCCAGCACGTAGGCATGGGCCCCGCCTCGCTCTACCGGCAGCTGCGCATGCGTTACGCCAACTGGCTGATCGAGAACACCGACCGCTCAGTCACCGACATCGCCAACGAGGCGGGATTCGCCGACTGCGCGCACTTCTCGCGCCAGTTCAAGGACGTTTACGGCCTCTCGCCTTCCACGCGGCGGCTGCAACCGCAGCGCACCGGCAACGGCGATGCCGCGCGTGCGCGAGTGTTCGAGTAGCGCTCGAGCCACACCGAGGCGTCTGGATAACAACTTGGAGACGGGTCCGTTCAATCGCAGGTCCGGACGGTAGGCTCTAATCGATCCGGCCTGTGGCGTCCTAAGGGGAGTCGTTCATGCACAAGAAGCACTCTGCCCTGGCTGTCAGTCATCGCTCGCAGATCTCCTACGCGGTCGCCGCCATCCTCGGCGGCGCCTCCTTCGCGGCTCACGGGCAGGTGCAGAGCGCCACGTCCGGCCCTTCCGCGCCGAGCGATACGGGGAGCGATGCGCTCACCGAGATCACCGTCACCGCCCAGCGGCGCAGCGAGCGCATGCAGGACGTGCCCATCGCGATGCAGGCACTCACCGCGCAGACGTTGCAGCAGCTCAACATTTCCACCTTCGACGACTACCTCAAATACCTGCCGAACGTGACCGCCGCCAGCAATGGCCCGGGGCAGAACGAGCTGTTCATGCGCGGCCTGTCGGCGGGCTCGCAGGCGAGCCAGGGGAGCGGGTCGACGGGCCTGTGGCCCAATGTCGCCGTATACCTCGATAACCAGTCGGGCCAGCTGCCGAACCGCAACCTCGACATCTACGCCGCCGACCTCAACCGCATCGAAGTGCTAGAAGGTCCGCAGGGAACGCTGTTCGGCGCCGGTGCCGAAGCCGGTGTGATCCGCTACATCACCAACGAGCCGAAGCTCGACGCCACCGAAGTGTCGGTCAAGGGCGGCTACGGGGTGACGGCGCACGGCGATCCGAACAGCAACGTCACGGCAGTAATGAATGTGCCGCTGATCGCCGATACGCTCGGGCTGCGCGCCGTGATCTACAACGACCACCGCGGCGGCTACATCGACAACGTGGCGGCGACCTTCACGCGCAAGAACACCGACATCGGCATCAGCGCCGCGTACCTCCCGGCCAACGCCGCCGGACAGTGCCCGGACGGTCTGCCGAACAACGGCTTCTGTGTCCCGCCCGGGAGCCCGGTGATCAACAACTACCAGATCGCCGCCAACGACATCAATCCGGTCACCTACCAGGGAATCCGCGTCGAGGCCAAGTGGAAGTTCACGCCCGACTGGGACCTGCTGATCTCGCAGTCGTACCAGAACATGGAGGCCGACGGGGTGTTCTACCAGCAGCCCAATGCCTCCGACGGCCAGCCGCTGCAGCCCCTGCAGGTGACGCTGTTCAACAACGCCTATAACAAGGACAAGTTCGAGTCCACCGCCTGGACGCTGACCGGCAAGCTCGCGCAACTGAACCTGGTCTATACGGGCGGCTATCTGGTGCGCAACGTTGAGCAGGTCGGCGACTACACCAACTACGCGCGCGGCCTCTATGCCGACTACTACCAGTGCTACGGCCCGAGCACGGCGGCCTACGCCGGCTTCCCGAACCAGGCACCGCTCCCTTCGACCTGCTTCTCGCCGAACGCAACCTGGCACACCCGCGAGAAGAACGAGCATCAGCAGCACGAGCTGCGCCTCAGCACGCCCGACGACTGGCGGCTGCGCGCGATCGGCGGCGTCTATTGGGAGGACAACAAGCTCTACGACGTGACTTCCTGGATGTACAAGAACCTCCCGCCCTGCACCTCCAATGCCCCAGGGGGCAGCCCCGGCAACACCGGCTGCCTCACGAACGTCGGTACGTTCCCCGGCACGACCGTGCAGAACCCCGGCGTTCAGGGAGACCACGTGTCCTTCTACCAGGACCAGGTGCGCGATACGAAGCAGCTGGCGTTCTTCGCCTCCCTCGACTACGACCTGATCCCGAAGGTGCTCACCATCACGGCTGGTACGCGTTATTTCAAGTTCGACAACTCGATGGCGGGCAGCGTCATGTCGAGCTTCGGCTGCTTCCAGGGCGGCGCGCCCGCCGGCGGCTGCCAGTCCGGCTTCTCCTACAACCTGAACGCCGACAACCTCAAGGACAGCGAGACCGGTTTCAAGAGCCGCGCCAACCTGACCTGGCACATCACGCCGGACGCCATGGTGTACTACACCTACTCGCAGGGATTTCGGCCCGGCGGCTTCAACCAGAGCGGTTACGCGCAGCATGCCTTCTCGCAGATCACGCCGGCCAACCCGGTGGCGATCGCGCAATACATCATTCCGCCGTCCTACCAGTCCGACAAGCTCACCAACAACGAGATCGGCTGGAAGACCGAGTTCTGGGATCATCGCATCCAGTGGAACGGCGCCTTCTACCGCGAGGAGTGGGACAACGCCCAGGTGGCGTTCTTCGATCCCGGGGTGATCGGCAACATCTTCATCAACCTCAACGGCCAGAACTTTCTGGTGAAGGGTATCGAGACCTCGCTGATCGTCCGCGTGACGAGCGGGCTGACGCTGCAGGGCGCCGGCGCCTGGAACCAGAGCCAGCAGACCAATTCCCCGCTGCTCATCAACAACAATCCCGCGAGCCCGGGCTTCGGCCAGCCGATCACCTTCGCCTGCAATTCCTTCCAAGTGTGCGCGCCGGTCGTCAATCCCTACGGCCCGGCGGGCGCGCCGACCGCCAATTCGCCGCCGCTGCAGTTCAGCGCACGGGCGCGTTACGACTGGATCGTCGGCAGCTACAACCCGTACATCCAGTTCGCCGCCACCCACAGCGGCCACTCGTTCACGCAGGCCGGCGCGAATCCGACCTTCGCTCCAGGAGGCGCCGTGAGCAACTCGCGCGGGCGCTTCGAGAACCCCGCCTACTCCACCTACAGCGCCTCGGTCGGCGTCTCCAAGGACAGCTGGTACGCGAATTTCTATTGCGACAACCTCTCCGATTCGAATGCCAGCGTGTTCGTGAGCACGGACCAGTTCATCGTGGCGCAGACACCCCTCAGGCCGCGGACCTTCGGCGGGGAGTTCGGCTACCGCTTCTGAAGCCACGCCTCAGCGCACCGTCGGGCGCCGCACGGAAGCAAGCGGCGTAACATGGCGGCGTGTCAGCGATAGAGCTCGAGGTTCGGCGCATTCGCCAGCTGGTCCGCGCGCGGCGGCTGGACGAGGCCTTGCCCGCGGCCGAGGCGCTGCTCGGGACCGTGCCCGAGAATCGCGACGTCCTCCATCTGCGCGCGCACGCCCAGCGGCTGCGCGGCGCCACGGCGGCCGCGCTCGCCACGCTCGACACGCTCGAGCGCCTCCATCCGCGTTACAGCCGTGTGTACGAGGAGAGAGGTCTCTGCCACGTGGCGCTCAAGCAGGCGCCGCAGGCGATCGCAGCGCTCCTGCGGGCCGTGCAGATCAACCCGGCATTGCCCGCGAGCTGGAGCATGCTCGAGGGTCTCTACCGCCTCACCGGCCAGGCGGACGAGGCGGCCACAGCCGCAGCCCACGTCGAGGCGCTCCGCAAGCTCCCGCCCGAGGTCGTGACGGCCACCGGCCTGTTCGCGGACGGCGAGCTCGGCGCGGCCGAGGAGCTCATTCGCGCCTTCCTCGTGAAGAACGGCCACCACATCGAAGCCATGCGGCTGCTGGCGCGCATCGGGATCGAGCGCGACGTGCTCGACGATGCCCAGCTGCTGCTCGAGGGGGTGCTGGGGCTCGCGCCCGACTACCTCGCGGCGCGCGCCGACTACGTGCGGGTTCTCAACGGGCGGCATCTCTACCAGCAGGCACAACGCGAGGCCGAGAAGCTCCTCGCCGCCGATGGCGCCAATCGCGACTTCCGCGTGCTGCACGCGCTCACCTGCGTCGGGCTCGGGCAACATGAGCGCGCGGTCGGACTGTACCGCGAGCTGCTCGCGGGCGCGGCCCAGCCCGCGGAGCTGCACCTCTCGATCGCGCACTCCCTCAAGACCCTGGGCCGCACCGCGGCCGCGATCGAGGCGTACCGGGCGGCGGCGGCGGCGCGCCCAGACTTCGGCGATGCCTACTGGAGCCTCGCCAATCTCAAGACCTACCGCTTCAGCGACGCGGAAGTCGCGCGCATGCGCGCCGCGGAGTCGGCCGCGGCGACCGGCGTCGAGGACCGCTGCCACCTGTGCTTCGCGCTCGGCAAGGCGCTCGAGGACCGCGGCGAATTCCCCGAATCCTTCCGCTACTACGAGCGCGGCAACGCGCTCAAGCGCGCCGCCAGCCGCTACCGTTCCGAGCCCCTCGAGCTCAACACCCGCATGCAGATCGCGGTGTGCACGCCCGAGCTCTTTGCGCGCCACGCCGGCACGGGCGCGAGTGCGGCGGACCCGATCTTCATCGTCGGCCTGCCGCGCTCGGGATCGACACTCATCGAGCAGATCCTCGCCTCTCATTCCGCGGTCGAAGGGACCCACGAGCTCGCCGACATCCCGCGCATCGTGGCGGAGCTCCGGGGGCGGGAGTCCGAAGGCGCCGAGGCGCGCTACCCGGCGATGCTGGCGCACATGGCCGGCGCGGACTTGCGCCGCCTGGGCGAGAAATACCTGAGCGATACCCGCGCCTATCGCACCGGCAAGGCGCGCTTCATCGACAAGATGCCGAACAACTTCCGGCACGTCGGGCTCCTTCATCTGATGCTGCCCAATGCCCGGATCATCGACGCGCGCCGCGAGCCGATGGCGTGCTGCTTCGGGAACTTCAAGCAGCTGTTCGCCCACGGCCAGGAATTCACCTACGGGATCGAGGACATCGCGCGCTACTACCGCACCTACCTCGAGCTCATGCGCCACTGGGACCGGGTGCTGCCCGGGCGCGTGCTGCGCGTCCAGCACGAGGACCTGGTGGACGACCTGGAGGGCAACGTGCGCCGCATCCTCGAGTATTGCGGGCTCGCCTTCGAGCCCGCCTGCGTCGAGTTTCACAAGACCGAGCGCAGTGTGCGTACCGCGAGCTCCGAGCAGGTGCGCCAGCCGATCTATCGCGAGGGGCTCGACCAGTGGCGGCACTTCGAGCCCTGGCTCGGCCCGCTGCGCGCGGCGCTCGGCGACGCGCTCACCCGTTACCGGGAGTGAGGCCGCCGCGCAGCGGCTAGCGCTGCGTGGTCTCCCAGGCGGGCGCCACATAGTACGGCGCCGTCGCCTGCGGCAGCGGCGCCCGCCCGCGGATGTGGTCCGCGGCCTTCTCCGCCAGCATGATGGTCGGAGCGTTGAGATTGCCGGTGGTGATCGAGGGCATGATGGAGGAGTCGACCACGCGCAGTGCGTGCATGCCGAGGACCCGCGCCTGGGAGTCGACCACCGCGAAGGGGTCCGAGGCGCGCCCCATGCGGCAGCTGCACGAGGGGTGGAAGGCGCTCTCGACCTTGTCGCGGATGAAGGCGTCGATCTCGGCGTCGCTCTGCACTCGCTCGCCGGGCTGAATCTCGCGCCCGCGATAGCGGCTGAAGGCGGGCTGGGCGAAGATCTCGCGGGTGAGATGCACGCAGGCGCGCATCTCCAGCCAGTCCTCGGGCTGCGACATATAGTTGAAGAAGACCCGCGGCTTGTCACGGGCGTCGGCGGACGCGAGCCGCACCCAGCCTCTGCTCTGTGAGCGCATCGGCCCGACGTGCGCCTGAAAGCCGTGCTCGTGCGCCAGCGAGGAGCCGTCGTAGCTCACCGCCATAGGGAGGAAATGAAACTGGATGTCGGGGTAGCGCACCCCGGCACGGCTGCGGATGAAGCCGCCGCTCTCGAAGTGATTGGAAATCCCGAGCCCGTCGTGCCGCAGCAGCCAGCGCAGCCCGATGAGCGCCTTGCGCCAGGGACTCAGCTGCGAATAGAGCGTGATCGGCTCACGACAGGCCATCTGAAAGTAGAACTCGAGGTGGTCCTGCAGGTTCTCGCCCACGCCGGGCAGCTCGTGGACGACGCCGAGGCCGAGCGCTGTGAGCTCGGCGCGCGGCCCGATTCCGGAGAGCTTCAGCAGCTGCGGCGAATTCACCGGGCCGGCGCACACGATCACCTCGCGTCGTACCCGCACTTCGTGCCGCGCCTCCCCGACGCTGTAGCACACGCCCACCGCGCGCCGTCCCTCGAACAGAATGCGGGTCGCGAGCGCATGCGGGCGCACACGCAGGTTGGTGCGCTCCATCGCCGGGCGCAGGTAGGCGTTCGCGGCGCTGCAGCGCCGGCCCTCTCCCACCGTCATCTCGAAGTAGCCGAAACCCTCCTGCTGGAAGCCGTTCACGTCGGGGGTGAAGGGGTAGCCCGCCTGCCGCCCGGCCTCGAGCCAGGCTTCGTGCAACGGATTGTCGAGCAGGCCGCGGCGGGTCGCGAGCGGGCCCTCCGTCCCGCGGTACTCATCGCCCCCTCCGGCACGGCGCTCGGCACGCCTGAAGTACGGCAGCACGTCGCGATAGCCCCAGCCCGAGGCGCCCTCGCTCTCCCAGCGCTCGAAGTCGAGTGGGTTGCCGCGTACGTAAACCATCCCGTTGATCGAGGAGGAGCCGCCCAGCACCTTGCCGCGAGGCGTGTGCAGCCGGCGGCCGTTCAACTGCGGCTCGCTCTCGGTGTAGTAGCCCCAGTCGTACTTCGGCATATTCATCGGAATCGAGAGTGCACTCGGCATCTGGATCCAGATGGAGCGGTCCGAGCCGCCGTACTCGAGCAGCAGGACCTGGTCACGCCCGTCCTCGGTAAGACGGTCGGCGAGCACGCAGCCCGCCGAGCCCGCGCCGACGATCGCGTAGTCGACGGTTTCCTGCTCCACCGCGCCGCCCGTCAGTAGGGTGACTCGACGTCGGCCATGGCGACGTAGACGCTCTTCAGCTGCGTGTAGTGCTCGATGGCGGCCCGGCCGTTCTCGCGCCCGAGCCCGGACATCTTCACGCCGCCGAACGGCAGCTCGATCGGGGTCACGTTGTAGTGATTGATCCAGCAGGTGCCGGCCTGCAGCTGCGCGATCACGCGATGGGCGCGCATCAGATCGTTGGTGAACACGCCGGCCGCGAGCCCGAACTCAGTGGCGTTGGCGCGCGCGATCACCTCGTCCTCCTCGGCGAACTCCAGCACCGACATGACCGGGCCGAAGATCTCACGGCGCACGATGTCCATATCGTCGTGGCAGTGCTCGAACACCGTCGGCGCGACGAATGCGCCACGCGCGAGCTCGCCGCTGGTCACGCGCACGCCGCCGGTCACCAGCCGCGCGCCCTGCGCCCGGCCGCGCGCGATGAACCCGAGTACCTTTTCCATGTGCTCCGCCGAGATGAGCGCACCCACCTGGGTACGCGGGTCGAGCGGATCGCCGACGCGCAGCGCGGCAGCCCGCACGCGCAGCCGCTCGACGAACGCCGCGCGGATGCTGCGGTGGACGAAGACACGCGTGCCGTTCGAGCACACCTCGCCCGCGGAGTAGAAATTGCCGAGCAGCGCACCGGCCACCGCGTTGTCGATCTTCGCGTCCTCGAACACGATGAGCGGCGACTTGCCCCCGAGCTCGAGCGTCACCTGCTTGAGCGTCGCAGCCGCATCGGCCATCACCGCCCTGCCGGTACTCACTTCTCCGGTGAGCGAGATCTTGCGGATGGCGCGGTGGCGGGTGAGCAGCCGCCCGGTCTCGGCGCGTCCCTGGACGACCTGGAAGAGCCCCTCCGGGAGCCCCGCGGCCGCGAAGATCTCGGCGAGACGCAACGCCGTGAGCGGCGTGAGCTCGGCGGGCTTGAAGATCATGGCGTTGCCGCAGGCGAGCGCCGGCGCGCTCTTCCAGCAGGCGATCTGCAACGGGTAGTTCCACGCGCCGATTCCCGCGACCACGCCGAGGGGCTCGCGCCGCGTGTAGCCGAAGGCCTTCGGTCCCAGATCGAGGTGCTCGCCGGCGAGTCCGGCGGCAAGCCCCGCGTAGTACTCGAGGCAATCGGCGCCCGAGAGGACATCGACCGCCTCGGTCTCCTGGATGGGCTTGCCGGTATTGCGCGTCTCGAGCGCGGCGAGCTCGGCGTTGTGGGCACGCAGCAGCTGCGCGGCGCGGTGCAGCACGCGCCCGCGCTCCGCTCCGGTGAGCGCCGCCCAGCGCTTCTGTGCCGCGAGCGCCCTGTCCACCGCGGCGTCGATCTGCGCGGCCCCATCCACCGCGATCTCGGCGAGCTGCTCGCCGGTCGCCGGGTTCACCACGCTGAGCGTGCCGGCCAGTCTGAAGGTGCCGCGGTCGCCCGGCGCCCCGCCCGCAAGCTCAGCGGCCGCCGGCGCGCGCTGCTGCCCGAGGTCACGCAGGCGCCCGTCCACGAAAGCGGTGAGGAGTGAGCGCGCGCTGCCGCTGTCGGCTTCCTGCCATTGCGACAGCGCGGCGCGCAACCACACCCCGTCGATCATGGCGGCGATCATGGCGGCAAGGGTGCGCGCGTCCTCGCCCGCAATCATGCAACGCAGGTCGCTGCGCAGATTCGAGAGCATGCGGCGCTGGTACGCCGTCTGCACTCTCCTCAGTCCCTCGAAGTGCAGCACCTGCCCCCAGAAAGCGAGCCAGGCGTTGCCGGTGCGCCGGTCGAAATTCTCCGGCCCGAGATTGGCATCGATGACCGCCTGCACGCGTGCGCGGGGAGTATCCGCGAGCGCGAATCGCTCACGCATGCGCACCGCGACCACACGAGCGAGCGAGCGGAAGGTGGCCTCGAGGAGGCCGTCCTTGTCGCCGAAATAGTGAGCGACGAGCCCCGCAGACACATCGGCACGGCTGGCGATCTGCGCGAGCGTCGTGCCGACGTAGCCGACGTCGGCGAGACTGTCGATCGTCACCTCGATGAGCTGGGCGCGCCGGGCCTCTTCCAGCTCATCCCGCGGCACCGCGGTGGGGGCGCGCCGGGAGTCTCTCACGGACATTGACTGCCTGTTCAATGCTGGACTGCGTCGGACCCGACTCTGGGAGCGGAGAGCGCCCTGGTGCGACGGTCTCCCCGGGAGACACCCCGTGTCGGCTCAGTAACTTGCCGGGTTTATGCTACTTGACACACGATCGATTAAACGGCTATTCAAGCCAACAAGAGCATGATGAAGTCGGCCGCCCGCGCACGTCAAGTGCGTGCCGATCTGAGAGAGGGGAACGGCGTGGATGAGAGCAGGCCTGCCGCACACCACGACAGCGGCCTCGAGCACTTCGGCTACCGGGAATCGCTCGCTCGCAGCATCGGGGCCTTCGGCAGCTTTGCGGCCGGCGTCAGCTACATCTCCATACTCACGGGCACTTTCCAGCTGTTCTACTTTGGCTTCGGCACCGCAGGTCCCGCATACCTGTGGTCCTGGCCGCTGGTGCTGATCGGTCAGCTGGCGGTGGCGCTGTGCTTCATGGAGCTCTCTGCCAAATATCCGATCGCCGGATCGGTCTACAACTGGTCGAAACTCCTCGGCAGCCGCATCGTCGGTTGGTCGTCGGGTTGGTTGATGCTCACCGCTTCGATCGTCACGCTGTCGGCCGTGGTGCTGGCGCTGCAGCTCAACCTGCCGCGGCTATGGCGCGGCTTTCAGATCGTCGGCGACGGCACGGGTGCCTACGATTTCGCCACCAACGCGGTGATTCTCGGCACCGTGCTGATCGTATTCACCACCGTCGTCAACGCGCTCGGCGTGCGGCTGATGGCGATGATCAACAGCGCGGGCGTATTCGTCGAGCTGATTGCCGCCTGCCTCATCGCCCTGTTTCTCGCACTCAACATCCGCCGGAGTCCCGAGGTCTTCTTCTCCACCGGCGGCTACGGCGGCGGCACGAGTTGGGGCTATCTGAGCGCGTTCCTCGTGGCATCGCTCGCCTCCGGATACGTCATGTACGGCTTCGATACCGCGAGCTCGCTCGGCGAGGAGACGCACGAGCCCCGGCGCACCGCGCCTAAGGCCATTCTCCGGGCGATACTCGCGTCCTTCGTCATCGGCGGCGCGATCCTGGTATTCGCGATCATGGCCGCGCCCGATCTGCATGACCCGAGGATCGGCAGCGGCGACGGCGGCCTGCAATACATCGTCGAGCAGGTGATGTGGGGTCCGCTCGGTAAGATCTTCCTCGTGTGCATCGTGGTCGCGGTGACGGTGTGCTCACTCGCCGTGCATACCGCGGCTATCCGCCTGAGCTTTGCGATGGCGCGCGACAACGCGCTGCCTTTCGGCGAGAGGCTCGCGCGGGTGAATGCCGAGACGCGCACGCCCATCGTCCCCGCCGTCGTGATCGGTGTGATCGCCGAGCTGATCCTGGTGCTCAACATCGGACAGCCGAAGATCTTCACGGTGCTGACCTCGATCGCAGTCATCATGATTTATCTCGCCTACCTGATGGTGACCGGCCCGCTGCTCCTGAAGCGCCTGAAGGGCCAATGGCCGCCCGCCGATCTCGCGGCAGGCGGCTACTTCACCATGGGCCGCTGGGGGATGGCCGTGAACATCCTCGCCGTACTGTGGGGTGCGGGAATGGCACTCAACCTCGCCTGGCCGCGCGAGTCGGTCTACGGCGCGCCCTGGTACAACACCTGGGGCGCGTTCGTCTACATCGCCGTGATTCTCGGCGCGGGTCTCGGGTGGTACGCCCTCAAGGGCCGTCATCACATCGGCACGCTCGAGTCCCACTCGCGGACCCGAGGGGCCGGCTCGACCCGAGCCGGTCGGTGACTCGACGCGTCGCCCATGTCGCACGCGTTCAAGTCGGCTGGCGCGCGGGTGCTCGCCGCGCGTCGCCCGCGCGGCGCATGATCCGCCACCCCGCGACCAGCCCGCTGCGCACCCCCACATGACACCCTTCTCCGCGCTCTCGCTCCTGAGAATGGGCCTGAGCGGCCAGCGCGGCTGGCAGAGACAGTGGCGCAGTCCCGAGCCAAAGAGCACTTACGATGCGGTCATCGTCGGCGGTGGCGGCCACGGGCTCGGCACCGCGTACTACCTCGCGCGCGAGCACGGCCTCACCAACATCGCGGTGCTGGAAAAAGGCTGGATCGGCGGTGGCAACACCGGCCGCAACACCACCGTCATACGCTCCAACTACCTGTTCCCCGAGAGCGCGGCGATCTACGACCATGCGCTCAAGCTGTGGGAGGGCCTCTCGCAGGAGCTCAACTACAACATGATGTTCTCGCAGCGCGGTGTGCTGATGCTGGTCCACAGCGTGCACGATGCGCAGGTGGCGCGGCGCCACATCCACGCCAACCACGCCGCGGGCGTCGACAACGAGTGGCTCACGCCCGAGGAGGCGCGTGCCTTTTGTCCGCCGCTGAACAATGGCGACATCCGCTATCCGGTGGTCGGCGCGGCGCTGCAGCGGCGTGGCGGAACGGCGCGGCACGACGCGGTGGCCTGGGGCTACGCGCGCGCCGCGGACGCGCTCGGCGTCGATATCATCGAGAACTGCGAGGTCACCGGCATCCGCCTCGCGCCCGGCGGTGCGGTGGAAGCCGTCGATACCACGCGCGGACGCATCCATACGCCGCGCGTCGGAGTGGTGGCCGCCGGCCACAGCAGCGTCATCCTGAGGATGGCCGGCGTCGCACTGCCGCTCGAGAGCTACCCGCTGCAGGCGCTGGTGTCGGAGCCGGTGAAGCCGATATTTCCCTGCGTCGTCATGTCCAACACCATCCACGCCTACATCAGCCAGTCGGACAAGGGCGAGCTGGTGATCGGCGCGGGCACCGACGCATATACCTCTTACACCCAGCGAGGCGGGTTGCACATCCCGAGCCATGCGCTCGAGGCGATCTGCGAGCTGTTCCCGACGTTCCGCCGGCTGCGCATGCTGCGCAACTGGGGCGGCATCGTCGACGTCTCGCCGGACCGCTCGCCCATCATCGGCAAGACCCCCGTGCCGGGGCTGTACGTCAACTGCGGCTGGGGAACGGGCGGGTTCAAGGCGACGCCCGGCTCCGGGCACCTTTTCGCCTGGACCATCGCCCATGACGAACCGCACCCTCTCAACGCGCCGTTCACGCTCGAGCGCTTCCGCGACGGCACTCTGATCGACGAGGCCGCGGCGGCCGCGGTCGCGCACTGAAGCGCCGCCATGCTCCTCATCGAATGCCCCTACTGCGGTGAGCGTCCCGAGCCGGAGTTCGTCTACGGCGGACAGGCGCACGTCGCCCGCCCGGCGCGGCCGACACAGGCGAGCCCTGAGGAATGGGTGGAGTTCCTCTATCTGCGCGCCAATACCCGCGGAGTGCATGCCGAGCGCTGGCGCCACACCCACGGCTGCGGGCGCTTCTTCAACGCACTGCGAGACACGACCACCGACCGCTTCCTCGCCACTTACCGCGCGGGCGAGCCCGCCCCGCAACCGCCCGGCGGCCAGCCGTGAGGGCACGGCGCTCATGACCGCGGAGCTGCGCACCCCGTTCGGCGGGCGCATCGAGCGCAGCCGCGTCCTCAACTTCAGCTTCGACGGCCGAAGGTTCCGTGGCTGCGCCGGCGACACGCTCGCCTCCGCACTGCTCGCCAACGGGGTGCATCTGCTCGGCCGTTCCTTCAAGTACCACCGTCCGCGGGGCGTCCTGGCCGCCGGCGCCGAGGAGCCGAGCGCGCTCGTCACCGTGCGCCGCGACGAGGCACGATGCACGCCGAATCTGCGTGCTACGCAGCTCGAGCTCTACGAGGGGCTCGAGGCGTTCAGCCAGAATCGCTGGCCCACGCTCGGCTTCGACCTGGGCGCCGTCAACGACCTGCTCGCCCCGTTCATCCCGGCGGGCTTCTACTACAAGACCTTCATGTGGCCGCGCAGCGCCTGGCAGTGGCTCTATGAGCCGCGCATCCGCGCGGCGGCAGGACTCGGGCGGGCGCCGTCACGCCCGGATCCGGATCGCTACGCCGGACGCTTCGCGCACTGCGACGTGCTCGTCGTCGGCGCCGGGCCCGCGGGCCTCGCCGCGGCGCACGCCGCTGCCGCCGGCGGCGCGCGCGTGGTGTTGTGCGATGAGCAAAGCGAGCCCGGCGGCTCGCTGCTCTCCGACCGGGCGGGCGATGAGCCCACGCTCGAGGGCCGACCGGCCTCGCTGTGGCTCAGCGAAACGGTGGGCGCGCTCGCGCGCCACCCGCGCGTCACGCTTCTCACGCGCACGACGGCCTTCGGCTACTTCCCGCACAACCTCGTGGGACTGTGCGAGCGTCTAACCGACCATCGCGCCGCGCCGCACCCGGATGCGCCACGCGAGCGGCTCTGGCAGGTGCGCGCGCGGGAAGTCGTGCTCGCCGCCGGCGCCATCGAGCGGCCGCTGGTATTTCCAGGTAACGACCGTCCGGGGATCATGCTGGCCGGCGCGGCACGCACCTACCTCCATCGCTACGGCGTCGTGCCCGGCACGCGCGTGGTCGTAGTTACGGCCTGCGACGAGGCCTACCGCGCGGCGCTCGACCTCGAGCACGCCGGAGTGACGGTCGCCGCCATCGCCGACGTACGACCACACGCCGGCCCCTGGGCGCAGCGCGCGCTCGAGGCAGGCGTGCCGGTGCTGCCCGGGGTCACGGTCCTCGGCACCAGCGGACGCCGGCGTGTCGCGAGCGTCGAGCTCGGACGCATCGAGGCGGGCCGCGTGAGCGCCACCGAGACTCAGCCCTGCGACCTGCTGCTGATGTCCGGCGGCTTCACGCCGAGCGTGCATCTGCACTCGCAGTCGCGCGGCAAGCTGCTCTGGGACGAGGGGCTGCAGGCGTTCCTGCCGGGCGAGCCGGCGGAGCGCACGGTGAGCGCCGGTGCCTGTCGCGGGGTGTTCGGGCTCGACGCAGCATTCGCCGACGGCGCCGCCGCGGGCGGCGCGGCCGCCCGCGCCGCGCTCGCGCCGGGCCGCCGCGGCGTACACGCCGGCGCACCCGCGGCGCGCCGGGTCGCCGCGGCTGCTACCAGCACAGAACCCGCGGCTGGGTTCGTCGGCGCCCTGCCGCAACCGCAGCGCGCACGCTCGAGGGCCTTCGTCGACTGGCAGAACGACGTCACGGCCAAGGACCTGGCGCTGGCGATGCGCGAGGGCTTCCGCTCCATCGAGCACGTCAAGCGCTACACCACCACCGGCATGGCGACCGACCAGGGCAAGACCTCCAACATCAACGCGCTCGGCATCGTGTCGCGCGCTCTCGGCCGGAGCGTCCCCGAGGTGGGGATGACGACTTTCCGCATGCCGTACACGCCGGTCTCTTTCGGCAGCTTCGCCGGTGTCGCCCGCGGCGAGCTCTTCGATCCGGTGCGCACCACCCCGATGCACGGCTGGGCAGCCGCCCAGGGAGCCGTGTTCGAGGACGTAGGATTGTGGAAGCGCGCCCGCTTCTTCCCGCGCGGCGGCGAGGACCTGCATGCGGCGGTGGCGCGCGAGTGCCGCGCGGTCCGCGGCGGCTGCGGCATCTTCGACGCCTCGACCCTCGGCAAGATCGAGGTGGTAGGGAGCGATGCGGTGGCATTCATGAACCGCATGTACGTCAACTCCTGGGAGCGGCTCGCCGTCGGCCGTGCGCGCTACGGCGTGCTGCTGCGCGATGACGGCTACGTCTACGACGACGGCGTGGTGGCGCGGGTCGCCGCCGACCGCTTCCACGTGACCACCACGACCGGCGGCGCGCCGCGCGTGCTCGCGCTCATGGAGGATTACCTGCAGACCGAGTGGACCGATCTCAACGTATGGCTGACCTCGACCACGGAGCAGTGGGCAGTGATCGCGGTGCAGGGTCCGGCGGCGCGCGCGGTGCTCGCCGCCCTCACCGACATCGATCTGTCGCCGCAGACCCTGCCGCACATGAGCGTCGTGCAGGGTTACATCCTTGGTGCGCCGATGCGCCTCTTCCGTGTCAGCTTCACCGGCGAGCTCGGCTTCGAGGTGAATGTGCCGGCCGATTTTGGCCCCGCAGTGTGGGAGGCCATCTGGGAGGCTGGCCGGGCGCACGGCATGACACCCTATGGCACCGAGGCCATGCACGTACTGCGTGCCGAGAAGGGCTACATCATCGTTGGACAGGACACCGACGGCACCGTGACGCCCGACGACGTGGGGCTCGGCTGGACGATCGGCAAGGGCAAGCCCGACTTCGTCGGCCTGCGCTCACTGCAGCGGCCCGCCATGAGCACGCCGGACCGACGCCAGCTCGTGGGGCTCCTCACCACCGACCCCGAGGCGGTGCTCGACGAAGGAGCACAGATCGTTGCGGAGCGCGAGGCGGCGCCGCCGATGCGACCGCTCGGGCACGTGACCTCCGCGTACTACAGCGCGGTGCTGGGACGCTCGATCGCGCTCGGACTCGTTTCCGGCGGGCGGGCACGCCTCGGGCAAACGCTCTACGTACTCAGCCCCGCGGGCGCGGTGCCCGTTCAGGTCAGCACGACGGTGTTCTACGACCCCGAAGGAAAACGCCTCCATGCCTGAGCTCCGCGCGCTGCGCCGCTCGCCGCTGCTCGCCACGAGCCCCGCCGTGCGCCCGCTGCCGCCGGCCGCCCGCTGGATCCTGCGCGGCGACGCGCGGGTGCGGGTCGCCGCGGAATCGGGCCTGAAGCTCGCGTTGCCCGAGGCGGCCTGCCGGGCGTCCATCGCGGGCGAGTCCGCGGCGCTCTGGCTCGGACCCGACGAATGGCTGCTGATAGCGGCGGAGCGGATGGCGGAGGAGACCGCCGCGGCGCTCGCCGCGGCGCTCGCGCAGCTCCCGCACTCGCTGGTAGATGTCGGTCATCGCCAGATCGCCCTCGAGGTGAGTGGGCGCGATGCGCCGACGCTGCTCGCCGCGGGGTGTCCGCTCGATCTCGAGGCGAGCGCGTTTCCGGTCGGGATGTGCACACGCACCATGCTGGCCAAGGCCGAGATCGTCCTGTGGCGCACCGCGCCCGAGGTATTTCGGATCGAGGTCTGGCGCTCGTTCGCCGCTTATGTGACCAGCTTCCTCCGCGAAGCAGCGCACGGGGTCCCCTGAGGCCGGCAGCGACTCAATCGGGCAAGGCATTGTCGCAATTGGAGCGCCAGCCACCTCATCGGTGGCTACACTGCGCCGCAGGCGGTCAGCGGCGCCGGAGAATCATCCCGTGAAGACGCACGTTCGGGTCCTCGTCATCGGCGGCGGCGTGGTCGGGGTCAGTACGCTCTATCACCTCGCGAAGAAGGGCTGGACCGACATTGCGCTGATCGAGCGCTCCGAGCTCACCGCCGGGTCGACCTGGCACGCCGCGGGCCTGCTGCCGCTCTTCAACATGAGCTACACGGTCGGCCAGCTGCACAAGTACTCCGTGGATCTCTACAAGCAGCTGCCAGCCGAGACCGGCCAGGACGTGAGCTTCCACGTGACGGGGAACCTGCGCCTCGCGACCCAGCGCGACCGCATGGACGAGTACCAGAAGTACTGCGGCACCGCCAACACCATCGGCGTGCCCTTCGAGGTGATCACGCCCGCGCGCGTCAAGGAGCTGTGGCCGCTCATCGACCTCGGCGGCAGCGCCGACACGCCCGCGATCGTCGGCGCGCTCTACCACCCGCACGACGGGCACATCGCACCGGCCGACCTGACGATGGCGCTGCGCAAGGGCGCGCGCAATGCGGGCGCCGAGATCTACGAGCATACCGAAGCGACCGCGTTCGAGCGCACGCCCTCCGGCGAATGGAGGGTGCGCACGGCGCAGGGCGACATCGTGGCGCAGCACATCGTGCTCGCGACCGGCAACTATGCGCGTCAGACCGGTAGGATGCTCGGCCTCAACGTGCCGGCGATCCCGGTCGAGCATCAGTACATCGTCTACGACGAGTCGCCGGAGCTTCTCGCCTACCGCAAGGGCGGCGGGCGCGAGCTCGCGGTGCTGCGCGAGTCCGACCAGTCGTACTACCTGCGCGAGGAGCGCATGGGCTGGATCCTGGGTCCCTACGAGAAGGGCGCCCCGGCGCGCTTCGCCGACGGAGTCCCCGAGTGGTTCGGACGGAGCCTGTTCCCCGGCGATCTCGACCGCCTGGTGCCGCACGTCGAGGCCGCCACGCGCCGTGTGCCGGCGCTCGAGAACTGCGGCATCAAGGACATCGTCAACGGACCGATCTCCTATACCCCCGACGGCAGTCCCCTCATTGGCCCGGCGTGGGGCCTGCCGAACGTCTGGCTGAACGAGGGCCACAGCTTCGGCGTCACCGCCGCGGGCGGCGCCGGCTGGCAGCTCGCCGAGTGGATCGTCGAGGGCGAGCCCGGCATCGACATGCTGGCCGTCGATCCGCGCCGCTTCGGCGCCTACACGGCCAAGCGCTACGTCGTTCAGAAGAACGAGGAGACCTACCGCAACGTCTTCACGATCCACTACCCCGACGAGGAGCGCCCCGACGCCCGTCCCGCCAAGACCAGTCCGGTCTACGACAAGCTGAAGGCGCGCGGCGCGGTCTGGGGACAGCGCTACGGCTGGGAGCGCGCCAACTGGTTCGCGCCGCCGGGCATCGAGCGCCGCGACCGCTGGAGCTTCCGCCGCAGCAACTACTTCGAGCATGTCGGCAACGAGGCGCGCCTCATGCGCGAGCGCGTCGGCGTCATCGATCTCACGCCCTTCACCAAGCACGAGGTCACAGGTCCCGGTGCCGAGGCCTGGCTCGACGGCCTGGTCGCCAACAAGGTGCCAGCCAAGGTCGGCCGCATGGCGCTCTCGCACGCGCTCACGCGCCGCGGCGGCATCCGCTCCGAGTTCACCATCACCAGGATCGCCGCGCAGCATTTCTATGTGGTGAGCGCCGGCGCCGCGGAGCGCTACGACAGCGACTATCTGGTCAAGGCCCTGCCGGCGGACGGCTCGGTGGGACTGCGCAACATCACCAACACGCGCGGCACTTTCGTGCTCGCAGGGCCGAAGTCGCGCGAGGTGCTCGCACAGCTCACCGACACGCCGCTCGACAACGCCTCATTCCCCTGGCTGACCGCGCAGGTGATCGAGGCGGGCCTCGCGGTCGATGTGTATGCGCTGCGCGTCAACTTCGTCGGCGCGCTGGGGTGGGAGCTGCACTTCCCCGTCGAGTACGCGCATGCGCTGTTCGATGCGCTCTTCGAGGCGGGTAAGCCGTACGGCATCGGCATGGTTGGCATGCGCGCCATGGAGTCGCTGCGCATGGAGAAGTCCTACCGCATGTGGGGGAGCGATCTCACTCCCGACTACACGCCCTTCGAGGCGAGCCTCGATCGCTTCGTGCGCATGGGCAAGGGACCTTTCATCGGCCGCGAGGCACTCGAGAAACAGCTCGAGGCGGGCGTGCCGAACCGTTTCGTCACGCTCGAGGTGCATGGCGTCAGCGACGCCGATCCTCTGGGGAACGAGCCCTTGTTCGATTCGGGCGGCCGCATGGTGGGCCGGGCAACCTCCGGCTACTACGGCCATTGCCTGAAGAAGAGTCTCGCGATCGGCTACGTGCGGACTGAGCACTCCGAGCCCGGCACGCGGCTCGGCATCCAGATCCTCGGTGAGCGCAAGCAGGCGACGGTGCTGCGCGAGTCGCCCTACGACCCTGAGAACCTGGAGCTGCGGGCGTAGCTGGCGTTACGGCGACCTCTCGAGCTTGTCGAGACCCTGGCGCGCGCGGCGGTCCTCACCGTCCGCGGCGAGCGCGCGTTGCAGGCTTTCTCGCGCACGCCGACGCAGCGAGGCTGCGTCCAACGGCGGCTCACCTGAACTGCTGGCGGCTGCCGCCGCGAGGCCGGCGAGCACCAGTCCAACGTCGGTGCAGTGGTCGCACCCGCCGTTTATGGTCACCTGGTCGATCGCGGCAAGTGATTCGCGCAGAGCCCCCACCTTGAGCTGTCCCATTGCGAGCGCGAGTGAGGCGGTCTGATTCCCTGCATCGGCTTGCAGCGCCTCGTGCGCGAGTTGCACCGGGTCGGGTCCCTTTCCGTAGCGCACCGACAGCAACGCGAGCCGGGCCGTCATTTCAGCGACGCTGAGCGGCACTGCTGCTGCACGGCCGGCGTCCGCATCATCAGGAGCGTCCATCATGTAGACGTACGGCCGCTGGTGGAAAGCGGCGGCGAGCTCTTTATCGAGTTGCTCGTAGGTGATGGTGAAAGTGGCCGCGAAGGCTGCCGCTTCCACAGTCCCCTTCCGCATGAGATCGAGGTACTTGACGAACTCGGCGCGGTGCCGACCCTCCACGTAGATCTGGTGCGCAAGGAACCACGACTGCGCCTGATAGAGCTCGCCGTAGAAATTGCCTTTCTTGGCAGCTTCCGCCTGGCTGAGAGCGAGGAAGGTGCGCATGGGGATGAGCGCCGCCTTGGTGAGGGTAATGGCAGCGCCCTCGTCGACACCGCCGAGGGTCACGCGATGACCCTGGTAAGCGGTCGACGCGAAGACCAGCGGAACCCCGATCATGTACCAGTCCGGCCCTGATAACTCCCGATCGCTCGCCAACAGTGTAGCCGTGTAGCCAAAGTACGCACCCCAGTACTCGCTCGCAGCCGACGCTTCGCTGGCGAACAGGACGGTGACGCTGCCGTCGCCGGTCTTGTACGACACCTGACTGTCGGAACCGACGAACGACTTCAGCTGCTTCCCGGTGAGCCCGTAAAGATGGGTCGGCGCCCGGTACGAGGTCTTGATGCCGAGAATTCGCGTCAGCATGGCGTCGAGCCGTACGCAGTAGCGGGCGAGGTTGACCGCATACGCGCCTGACCCGACTGCGGTCACGTCGATATTGCGATACGCGTAACCCCAGCCTTCCGGCTGTGCCGCTGCGCAAAGCGCAGTTTCGGATGCGAGAAAAAGACACAAAACCCCGGCGCCTCGTATGCGGGAGCGCTGCATGGCGTAGTTTCCCCCTGCTGGAGGGGTGATTTTGGGTCGTCTGTCGCAATCAGGCAAGAAAGGCGTAAAATCCGGCATGTGACCCTGCCCCGAAGCAAGTACGCCTTTCTCACGCTGCCGCGGTACTCGATGATCGCGTTGTCGAACGCGGTCGAGCCGCTGCGCATGGCGAACATCCTCACCGGGCAGCCGGTGTACGACTGGTCGATCGTGAGCCTCGACGGTCGACCGACTCCGGCCAGCAACGGCCTCGAGCTCTCCCCCACGATCGCGCTCGAGCATGCCGGCAGCCTCGACATCCTGTTCGTCTGCGGCGGCGTCGACGTGCAGGACGCGGTGTCGCCGAAGATCCTCGCGGCACTCAGGCGCCTGAGCGAGCGGCGCGTGCCGCTCGGGGGTCTGTGCACCGGCGGCTATGCGCTCGCCAAGGCGGGGCTCCTCGACAGGTACCGGGCGACGATCCACTGGGAGAACCTGTCGGCGCTGCGCGAGGAGTTCCCGCGCATTCACCTGTCGGATCAGCTCTTTACCATCGACCGTGACCGCTTCACCTGCTCGGGCGGAGTCGCGCCGCTCGACCTGATGCTGCACCTGGTGGAGCAGAAGCTCGGCGCGCGGATCTCGCAGCTCATTTCCGAGCAGTTCATCGTCGATCGCATCAGAAGCGACCGTGATCGGCAGTACGTGCCGCTGCGCGCCCAGATCGGCGTGAGCCACGAGAGCCTCATCAAGGTTGCACAGCTCATGGAGGACAACATCGAGCGGCCGCTGTCGCTCGATGAGATTGCCGCCGCAACCGGCCTGTCGCGCCGCCAGATCGAGCGGCTCTTCAAGCGGCACCTGAACTGCGTACCCAAGCGCTACTACCTGCAGATGCGCCTGCGCCGCGCGCGCGAGCTGCTGCTGCAGACCTCGATGCCCATCATCGACATCACGACCGCCTGCGGATTTCAGTCCCCGCCGCACTTCTCGCGCTGCTACCGGGCCCAGTTCGGCTGCCCGCCGAGCGCCGAGCGCATGAGCCGCCAGGGGAAGATGGCTCCGGGCACACGTGCCGGGATCGCATCGATTTGAGTGGGCCGCGCCTGGGCTTTTTCCTTAAGGTCGCCGCTGTCGCATGCGGGCATGCCGTGGTCGCGTGCCAGCACCTGCCACCGCGGTACCCACCTTACCATCGCCACTGGAGCCCGCGCGCCTAACCCGAAGTCGCGCATGGAGATTTTCCCCATGGCCGAGACGCCCGAAGGCGAATTCAATCTACGCGATCTCAACGACCAGGAGCTCATCGAGCAGGTGCACGACGACCTCTACAACGGCCTGAAGGCCGAGGTCGAGGAGGCGACGCACCTCTTCCTCGAGCGCGGCTGGAACGCCGAGAGGGTACTGAACGATGCGCTGGTCGAGGGAATGCGCATCGTCGGCATCGACTTCCGCGACGGCATCCTCTTCGTGCCCGAGGTGCTGCTCGCCGCCAACTCCATGAAGGGCGGGATGGAGATCCTGCGACCTCTTCTGGCCGAGACCGGCGTGCCTCCGATCGGCAAGATCGTCATCGGCACCGTGAAGGGTGACATTCACGACATCGGCAAGAACCTGGTATCGATGATGCTCGAGGGTGCGGGCTTCGAGGTCATCGACCTCGGCATCAACAACCCGGTCGAGAAGTACCTCGCAGCGCTCGAGGAGCACAAGCCCGACATCCTCGGCATGTCGGCGCTGCTCACGACCACCATGCCGTACATGAAGGTCGTCATCGACAAGATGAAGGAGACTGGCATCCGCAGCGACTACATCGTGCTGGTCGGCGGCGCGCCGCTCAACGAGGAGTTCGGCAAGGCGGTCGGGGCCGACGCCTACTGCCGCGACGCCGCGATCGCGGTAGAGACGGCCAAGACGCTGCTCGCCGCGCGCCGTGCCGCCGCCGGCGGGGCCCGCGCCGCGACGGTCGCCTGAATTCCGCTGCCACCGCCATGGACACACCGCGCGGCACGCTGCTGATCGCCTGCGGGGCGCTCGGCCGCGAGATCGCGGCGCTGCGGCGTGCCAACGGCTGGACAACTCTCGATGTGCACTGCCTGCCGGCGCAGCTGCACAACCGCCCCGAGCGCATCGCGCCCGCGGTGCGCGCCGAGATCCGCGCCGCCCGCGACCGCTATGCACAGATTTTCGTCGTCTATGCCGACTGTGGCACCGGCGGGGCGCTCGACGCGGTACTCGCGGAGGAAGGCGTCGAGCGGTTGCCCGGCGCGCATTGCTACGAGTTCCTGGCGACGCCGCGGGTGTTCGCCCAGCTCGCCGAAGCCGAGCCCGGCACCTTCTATCTGACCGACTTTCTGCTACGCCACTTCGATCGGCTGGTCGTGCGCACCCTCGGTCTCGACCGCCATCCCGAGCTCGCCCGGGAGTACTTCCGGCACTACCGCAAGCTCGTATACCTCGCGCAGGCCGAGACTCCGGGCGCGATCGAGCGCGCGCGCGAGATCGCCGCGCGCTTCGGCTTCGAATTCGAGTATCGCTTCACCGGCTACGGAGAGCTCGGCACTCGCCTCCAGGCGCTGGTCGCGGGCCGGGGTGCCGCGCCATGGCCAGCCTGACGATCATCTCCTGGCGTGATATCCCCGCGCAGGTGGTCGTCAAGCGCGGGCGCGAGTCCGCCAAGGTGCAACTGTCGGCGCGCTTCCAGGAGGCGGTCGATCGCGCCGCCATGCGCGCCGGCAAGGGGAGCTCGGATGCCTACCTGGCCGACTGGAAGCGCTCCGAGGCGCGCCCCTGCGGCGAGGACCTCGAGGCGGAGGCCGCAGCGGAGGCGGCCCGCATCGAGGCGCGCTTCAGCGATGCGGACCTCGAGACGCTGATCCGCGCCAAGGGTCTCGCCGCGGCGGCCCCCTGAGATGTACGCGGTCAGGCAATGGTCGGTGCGCCATGCCCGCGGGCTCAACGCCTTCTACAGCGCCTTCGAGTCGCTCCTCGTGGCGCTCGATCCCCTGTTCCGGCGCATCGGTTACGAGCGACTCGACCGGCCAATGGCGCGCATGGAGAAGCTCACCAAGGGACTGCTGTTCGACTGCCGCATGTGCGGGCAGTGCATCCTCTCCTCGACCGGCATGTCGTGCCCGATGAACTGCCCGAAGAACCTGCGCAACGGGCCGTGCGGCGGCGTGCGCACCAATGGCCACTGCGAGGTGCGCCCGGAGATGAAGTGCGTGTGGGTCGAGGCCTTCGACGGCGCCCAGCGCATTCCCGGGGGTCTCGAGAGGCTGCGCACGGTGCAGGTCGCGGTCGACCGGCGCCTCACGGGCAAGTCCGCCTGGCTGCGCGTCGTGCGCCAGCGCGCCGGTGACCTCGCGTGAAGTTCGAGGACGAGCCGGTTCCCGGCTATCCGCTGCCGATCCTCCCCGGCCACACCTCGCCCGGCCGATTCGAGCGCGTGCTGCGCGCCGGACAGTTCGCCGTGACCACCGAGCTCGACCCGCCGGACTCGGCCGACCCGGAGGACGTTTACCGCCGGGCGCGGGTGTTCGACGGCTTCGTCGATGCCATCAACGCCACCGACGGCTCGGGGGCCAATTGCCACATGTCGAGCATGGCCGTGTGCGCCCTCCTCACCCGCCTCGGCTACGCGCCGGTGATGCAGATCTCCTGCCGCGACAAGAACCGCATCGCCATCCAGGGCGACATCCTCGGCGGGGCGGCCATGGGCGTGTGCAACGTGCTATGCCTCACCGGCGATGGTGTGCAGGCGGGGGATCATCCGCAGGCGCTGCCGGTCTTCGATCTCGACTGCATGACGCTGCTCGAGACCGCGCGGACGCTGCGCGATGAGCATCGCTTTCTCTCGGGCCGCAAGATCACCTGCGCTCCGCGGGTGCTGCTCGGCGCCGCCGAGAACCCGTTCACGCAGCCGATCGCCTGGCGCGCACAGCGGCTCGCCAAGAAGGTAGCCGCCGGCGCGCAGTTCATCCAGACCCAGTGGTGCTATGACGTGCCGATGCTGCGCACCTTCATGCAGGAGGTTGAGCAGCTCGGCCTCCTCGACAAGGTCTTCATCCTGGTCGGCGTCGGACCGTTGCGCTCGGCCAAGTCGGCCGAGTGGATCCGTACCCACGTGCCGGGCGTGCACATTCCGGACGCTGTGATCGCGCGCCTGGCCGGTGCCACCGATCCGGCCGCCGAGGGCCGCCGGCTCTGCATCGATCTCATCCAGGAGATCCGCACCATCAAGGGCGTGCAGGGCGTGCACGTCATGGCCTTTCGCCAGGAACATACCGTCGCCGAGATCATCGACCGCTCTGGAGTGCTCGACGGCCGCGTGCCGTGGTACCCGGGGCGTGACCCTCAAACCAACAGCAGCAGGATGGCATCGTGACCGACACCGTGATCAGTTCCGCCACCCGGGAAGTCGTCATCGGCTTCGAGCGCCCGTTCGTCATGATCGGCGAGCGGATCAACCCGACCGGGCGCAAGATCCTTGCCGCCGAGATGGCGGCCGGAAACTTCAGCCGCGTGGAGTCCGATACCCATGCGCAGATCGCAGCCGGCGCGCACATGCTGGACGTGAATGCCGGCATCCCACTCGCGGATGAGCCGGCGATCCTCGCCAAGACCATCCAGCTGGTGCAGTCGATCACCGACCTGCCGCTCTCGATCGACTCGTCCATCGTCGCCGCGCTCGAAGCGGGCCTCGCCGTCTACAAGGGCAAGCCGCTCGTCAACTCGGTGACCGGTGAGGAGGAGCGGCTCGAGACGGTGCTGCCGCTGGTCAAGAAATACGGCGCCGCGGTGGTGGCGATCTCGAACGACGAGACCGGGATATCGGAGGATCCGGACGTGCGCTTCGAGGTGGCGAAGAAGATCGTGCACCGTGCCCGCGACCATGGCATTCCGGTGAGCGACATCGTCGTCGATCCGCTCGTCATGCCGATCGGCGCCATCAACCAGGCGGGCGTGCAGGTGATGCGCCTCCTCGGACGGCTGCGCAACGAGCTGCGGGTGAACACCACCTGCGGCGCCTCCAACATCAGCTTCGGGCTCCCGGCACGCGAAGGCATCAGCGCGGTGTTCCTGTCGATGGCGATCGGCGCCGGCATGACCTCCGCGATCATGAACCCGATGCACGTCGAGATCGTCAAGGCCTGCATGGGCGCGGACGTCATGATGGGTCACGATCCGCATTGCGAGCGCTGGATCAAGCGCTTCCGCGAGGCGCCGCCGATGGCCGCCGGCGGCGGTGCCGCCGCCACCCCCGAAGGCGCTGCGCGCGGCCGGCGCGAGGGGGGCCACCGGAGGCGCGCACAGGGCCAGGCATGACCTCGAAGGATCCGCTGGTCGTCTTCATGCCCTCCGGTAAGCGCGGGCGCTTCCCGGTCGGCACGCAGCTGCTGCAGGCGGCGCGCAGCCTCGGGGTCGATGTCGACTCGGTGTGCGGCGGGCGCGCGCTCTGCGGCCGCTGCCAGGTGCTGGTCATGGAGGGCGACTTCTCCAAGCACGGGGTGAATTCGAGCGCCTCGCATCTCACGCCGGTGAGTGAGGCCGAGCAGAGCTTCGCACGCCGCCGGCCGCTGCCTCCCGGCCACCGGCTGTCGTGCTCCTCGCGCATCGAGGGCGATCTCGTCATCGACGTGCCGCCCGCGAGCCAGGTGCACCGCCAAGTGGTGCGCAAGGCAGCGGATGCGCGCCCGATCACCCTCGACCCGGTGGTGCATCTGCATTACGTCGAGGTCCGCGAACCCGACATGCACGACCCCGCGGGCGACCTGCAGCGCCTGCTCGAGGCCCTGCACAAGGAATGGGACTTTGGTCCCCTGCGTTGCGATCTCGCGGTATTGCAGACCCTGCAGTCGGCGCTGCGTAAGGGCGAATGGCGCGTCACGGTCGCAGTGCACGCCGGCTCGCAGCTGATCGGCGTATGGCCGGGCTTCCATGACAGGATTTACGGTCTCGCGGTGGATGTCGGCTCGACCACGATCGCCGCGCACCTCTGCAACCTCGAGAGCGGCGAGGTCGCAGCCTCGAGCGGCGCGATGAACCCGCAGATCCGCTTCGGCGAGGATCTGATGAGCCGCGTGTCCTACGCTATGATGAACCCGGGCGGCGCCGAGCAGATGACCGCGGCGGTTCGCGGCGCCCTCAACGCCCTCGCCGCCGACGTCGCGCTCCAGGCCGGGATCTCCGTCTCCGACATCCTCGAGCTCACGGTGGTCGGCAATCCGATCATGCATCACCTGCTGCTCGGCATCGATCCGACCGAGCTCGGCGGTGCACCGTTCGCGCTCGCCACCGACTCCGCCCTCGGCCTGCACGCTGCCGAGCTCGGGCTCACCCTGCACCCCGGCGCGCGCGTCTACACCCTGCCGTGTATCGCCGGCCACGTCGGAGCCGATACGGCCGGAATGATCCTTGCCGAGCGGCCCGACCTCTCGCCGCGGCTGAGTCTCCTGGTCGACGTCGGCACCAACGCCGAGATCGTGCTCGGCAACGACAAACGCCTGCTCGCCTGCTCGAGCCCGACCGGCCCCGCCTTCGAGGGTGCGCAGATCAGCAGCGGCCAGCGCGCCGCGCCCGGCGCCATCGAGCGCGTGCGCATCGATCCCGCGACGCTCGAGTGCCGCTTCAGGGTGATAGGCTCGGACCTGTGGTCCGACGATCCCGGCTTCGCCGAGGCGGTGGCTGGTACCGGGGTCACCGGCATCTGCGGCTCGGGCATCATCGAAGTCATCGCCGAGATGTATCTCGCCGGCATCATCAGCCAGGACGGCGTCATCGACGGCGCGCTCGCTGCACGCAGCGAGCGCGTTGTGCCGAATGCGCGCACTTTCTCATACACGGTGCACAACGGCCCGCCTCTCCTGCAGGTGACGCAGAACGACGTGCGCGCGATTCAGCTCGCCAAGGCGGCTCTGCGCGCCGGCGTGCAGCTGCTGATGGACCGCATGGGCGTGACGCAGGTGGACCGCATCCGCCTCGCCGGCGCCTTCGGCAGTCACATCGACGTCAAGTACGCGATGATCCTCGGCATGATTCCCGACTGCGAGCTCTCCCAGGTGTCCTCCGCGGGCAACGCCGCGGGCACCGGTGCGCGCATCGCGCTCCTCGATAAGGCCTCACGCAAGACCATCGAGGATCTGGTGCACCGGGTCGAGAAGATCGAGACGGCGATCGAGCCCAAGTTCCAAGCGCACTTCGTCGAGGCCATGGGAATCCCGCACTCGACCGAGCCCTACCCGCAGCTGCGCAAGGCAGTGCCGCTGCCAGAGCCGAAGGCCGCCAGCCCGCGAACCAACACCCGCAGCCGGCGGCGAGCCGGCGCCTGAGCTCACAGAGGCGG
>Ga0335085_10002398_pt1 | contig 35172 bp, 29 predicted proteins | sample Lox_Sample_45_FD_206712 | JGI IMG/M metagenome (GOLD analysis project Ga0335085, IMG submission 206712) | Soil microbial communities from Loxahatchee National Wildlife Refuge, Florida, United States - Lox_Sample_4.5 | ecosystem: Environmental > Terrestrial > Soil > Wetlands | place: USA... | reverse complement strand
GACTCTCTAAGTAGGAACGCGATGTGGCACTAGTGCACGGTGTCGCTCGCCTGCACCTGCGCGCTGGTCGAATCCGCGACCCGCATCGCCTTGCCCACCGCCGACGCCCCGGGGATCGCCGATCGGGAAATCGCCGTGTCGCGCTGTCGCTCCGTAAGGGTGTCGCGCTTGGTCTGCTGATTGCCCGCGCCTCCCCCGCACGCCTCCACGGCGGCCGCGGCCAGCAACGCCAGTAACACCGATTTCACTCGCACCTCGCGTGAAGAGTCTGCCGCAACTTGCCGCCTTGCGACTTTCCGCGCAACGCTCACCTTGAAGGCGCCCATGAGCCCGCGCCATCCCCGGTCCCTGCACCGGATGCTCTTCACCAAACTGGCGGTCACCGCGCTGGCGCTGGCCGCGGTCGGCGGCGGTTTCGTGGTCCTCGCCGAACGGGACCACGTGAGCGCCGCCGTGGCCGACCGCGCCATCCTGCTCGTGGCGAACCTCGAGGCCGCCCTCGGCCTGCCCGTCCCGGGGACCGGGGACGGGCTGGGCGACCGGACGGCCCTGCGGGATCGACTGCGCAGTTTCTGCGACGAACGGATGCGGCTCGGGGCCCAGCTCGGATTCGGCCAGTTCGTGTTCCTGCGCATCACCGATTCCGCGGGCGTCGAGGTCGGCCGCTGCGGCGACCCGGCCGAGCCGGATCTCAGCGCCATCGGCACCGCCGTTGCCGCGCGCCCGCTCCGGACCCGCCTCGGCGACGCGCCGGAGCCGACGTTGCTCCATGTTGCAGGGGCGCTCTACATGGACGTCACCGTGCCCCTGACACCGCTCGCCACGCAGGCCTCTCTGGCGAAGGTGACCGCGGTCTTCTCACTCACCCCCGCGACGCGCTCGGCCTTGCGGTGGCGCATCATCCGTGGGATCGCGTTCGCCGTGGCGGTGGTGCTCGTCACGTCGCTCATCTTCTATCCCGTGATTCTCCGGTTGCTGCGGCGCCTGGAACGGCTCTCCCGGGATCTGCTCGATGCCAATCTCGAAGCGTTACGCGTGCTGGGGAGCGCCATCGCCAAGCGGGACAGTGATACCGATATCCACAACTACCGCGTGACCATCTATGCGGTGCGGCTCGCCGAGTCCCTGGGCCTCGACGAATCGCTGATCCGCATCCTGATCAAGGGCGCGTTTCTCCACGATGTGGGGAAGATCGGCATCCGCGACGCGGTGCTCCTGAAGCCTGGCCGGCTGAGCGACGAAGAGTACCGGGAGATGCAGCGGCACGTGAGCCATGGACTGGACATCGTCCGGCGGTCGAGCTGGCTGCGGGAAGCCGAGGCGGTGGTCGGGGGACACCACGAGAAGTACGACGGCTCCGGCTACGACCACCATTCGGGCGGCGACACGATCCCGTCGTTGGCCCGGATCTTCGCCATCGCCGACGTGTTCGACGCCCTCTCCTCACGGCGGCCCTACAAGGCGCCGATCGCCTACGACCAGGTCGTGGCGATCATGCGCGAGGGCCGGGGCACCCACTTCGATCCGGTGATTCTGGACCGGTTCCTGGACATCGCCCGGCCGCTTCACGAGGCCTATGCAAACCGCGAGGACGACCGCGCCGCTCGGGACCTGGACGCGATCATGCTGCGCTACTACCAGGCCGACCTGGGCGCCTTCCTGTAACGAGGCAGCCTAAGCCGGGATGCCCTGCTTCACCGCCGTTTCCACCACCTCCGCAAACCGATCGACCTCGGACGCCAGCGTATAGACATTGGGCGTCACGCGGATGCACTTGAATTCTGGATGGTCGATCGGCGTGACGATGATGCGGTGCTTGTCCCACAGATAGGCGCCGAGCTTGCCGATATCGAGTGCCGCGGGCGTAAAGGAAGCGAGCCCGCAGGCCTGCCTCGGGTCGTAGGACGTCAGCACCTTCACTCCCGGCACCTGCTCCAGCCGCTTCGCCCACCGGTCCCGCAAATACCGCAGCCGGGCGGCCTTGCGCTCGGCGCCGATGCCCTGATGGAACGTCAACGCCTCGGCGATGGCGTTGTGGTTCGCCGCGGGGTGCGTCCCGATTTCCTCGAACTTGCGGATGTTGCCGTTCATCTCTGGCGGCGCCGCCATGAGCGGCCAGATCGTCGGGATCTTCTCTTTCCGGACGTAGAGGAACCCGGTCCCGTGCGGCGCCAGCAGCCACTTGTGGAGGCTCGTGCCGTAGTAGTCGCAGTCCAGCTCGTCGCGCGTGAAAGGGAAGTGAGCATACGCGTGCGCGCCGTCCACGATCGTCTCGATGCTCTTCGCCCGCGCCATCTGGACGATGGCTTTGATCGGGAAGATCTGCCCCGTCAGGTTCGTGATGTGACAGACGTGGAGCACCTTGGTCCGCGGCGTGATCGCGGCCTCGAAGCGGTGCACCAGATCCTCGGGGGAGGGGGGCGGCACCGGGAAGGTGATCTGCTTCAGCACGATCCCCTCCCGCCGCTCGCGCTGCTTCCAGGTGGTGATCATGCGGGGGTAATCCTGCGTGGTCGTGACGACTTCGTCCCCCCGCTGCAGCGGAATGCCGAGCTGTACGATCTCGAGCGATTCCGAGGCATTGCGAGTGATCGCCATTTCTTCGGGGTCGCAGCCGAAATCCGCGGCCAGCCGGCGCCGCACGCTCTCGATCTCGGGCTCGAGCCACTGCCACATCGTCACGACCGGCGCGGTATTGGAGATCGCGAGGTAGCGCGCCATCGCCTCCTGCACCACGCGCGGCGACGGGGATACGCCACCGTTGTTCAGATTGATGAGCGTGCGGTCGAGGGTGAAGGCGTCCTGGATCTGGCGCCAGAAGTCCTCGTCGTCGGCGGTCGCCTCCGCGGGCCGGGCCGTGATGGACCGGACCGCCGACCGGATCCGCTCCAGCCCGTCGTTCTTGAGAGACGGCACGACGGCCGACGACGCGAACAGCGAGCCGAGGAACGCGCGGCGAGAGGGCACGGATCACTCGAGGATTTGGGTGCCGGGGGAGATATCGAAAAAAGGCCTGGTCGGCCAGGGGCGACCGGGACGACTCAGGCGATGACGCCGCCCCCGAGGAGACGATCCGCGTCGTCGTACAGCACGCCCGATTGGCCCGGGGTGATCGCCCGGACCGGCTCGGCGAGCTGCAGGGTGATACGCGAATCCGTCATCGCCGTGACGCGGCCGGGGACCGCCGCCGCACGATAGCGACACTGGACCTGGACCGCCTCGCCCGGCGGCAACGGGCCGGCGAGCCAGTTGACGTGGTCGAGCGTGACCTCGTGGCCGAACAGGTCGTCGGCGCGGCCGATCACCACGGCGCGCGACTCGGGCTGGATGCCGACCACGTACCAGGGCTCCGTCGCCCCGCCCGGCAGTCCGCGGCGCTGACCCACGGTGTAGCGCGCGTATCCGGCGTGCTCCCCCACGACGTCGCCCGCCACCGTGACGAGCGGGCCGGGGGTGAGGGCGGGGGAGTCCGCCGGCAGGTGCTGCTCCAGGACCGTCACGTAGTCGCCGTCGGGAACGAAACAGATCTCCACGGACTCCGGCTTTTCGGCGGTCACGAGCCCCAGGTGTCGGGCCACCGCCCGCGTCTCGGCCTTGGTCAGCTCCCCCACGGGCGTGAGGAGACGGGCCACGACCGATCGATCGATCCCCCACAGGAAATACGACTGATCCTTGGCGCGATCGCGCCCGCGGTAAAGCGCGCCGTCGCGCGCCACGGCATAGTGCCCGGTGGCGAGGTAATCGCAGTCGAGCGCATCGGCGTGGGCCAGCAGGTCGCGGAACTTGGTGAAGGAGTTGCAGCGGACGCACGGAATCGGGGTCCGGCCGTTGGCGTACTCCCGCACGAAATCGGCGATGACGTCCCGCCCGAACCGATCCTCGAGATTCACGACGTAATGCGGGATCCCGAGCTTGTGGGCCACGAGCTTGGCGTCGGTGATCGAGTCGAGCGAGCAGCAGGGCCGGTCGGGCACGGCGTCGCCGTAACAGAAGAGCTTGAGCGTGGCGCCGATACACTCGTATCCCGCCTGGACGAGCTGCGCGGCCGCGACGCTCGAGTCCACGCCGCCCGACATGGCGACCAGCACCCGGGGGCTCATCGGTGCAGCACGACGCTGAGCTTGCGCACCTTTGCCACGATCTTCGGCAACGCCTCGGCCACCGCCGCGACGTCTTCCGCGACGCTCGAGCGGCCGAACGAGAACCGCAGCGCGGCGATGCCAAGGTCGTGGGGGACCCCCATGGCGGTGAGCACGTGCGACGGCTCGACCGACCCGGTGGTGCAGGCGGATCCGGCCGAGCAGGCGATGCCCGCGAGGTCCAAATGCATGAGCAGCGCCTCGCTGTCCGTGCCGGGGAACGAAGCGTTCAGCACGTGAGGCGCGCGCGGGCCGGCCCCGCCATTCACCACGAGGTCGGAAAAGAGGTCGCGCAGCCGGAGCTCCAGCTCGTCGCGACGGGCGGCTGTGCGCGTAGCGAACGCCGCCTGCTCGGCGGCCGCAAGCGACGCCGCTCGGCCCAGCGCGACGATCCCGGGGACGTTCTCCGTCCCTGGCCGGATCCCGAACTGCTGGCCGCCGCCGTGGATCAGGGCTTCCACGGCCCGTCGATCCCGCACGATCAGCGCGCCGATGCCCTTGGGGGCGCCGATCTTGTGACCGGAGAGCGTGAGGAAAGTGACGCGGACATCCTGCAGAGCGAGCGGAACCTTGCCGAACGCCTGGACGGCGTCCGAATGGAAGCTGACGCCGGCGTCGCGACATCGCCGGGCAACCTCCGCCACCGGCTGGATCGTGCCGACTTCGTTGTTCACCCACATGACCGACACGACCGCGACGCCGCGCGCGAGCGCCGCGTCCAGGGCCGCGAGGTCCACGACGCCCTGGGCGTCCACCGGCAGGATGATCGCCTCGCCGCCGAAGTGTTCCACGGCGTGCGCGGCGGCCAGCACCGCCTTGTGCTCGGTGGCGCAGACGGCGACCCGGAACGGCTTCCCGGCCGCTCGCGCCGCGAGCGCCCCGCCGATCACGGCGAGATTGTCGGCCTCGGTGCCGCCGGATGTGAACACGACCTGGTTCGGCTCGACGCCGACCGCCTCCGCCACGGCCCGCTTGGCCTCCTCGATGCCCGCGCGCGCCGCGCGTCCGAAGCGGTGCGCCGAGGACGGGTTGCCGAACGCTTCCTCCCGGAGGTAGGGCAGCATCGCCTCGAGCACCTCGGGGCGAACGGGCGTCGTCGCGGCGTGGTCCAGATACACGGGTCGCTGGGTCATGCAATCACCGGATTCACGCTCGGAAATCTACCGACTACAGGGATTGCACGCCAAGCGACAGGACATCCTGGACTTCCATCGTCTCCGGCGTGAAGTACGGCTCGCCGTACGGCCGGCGGATCAGCGAGCCGTAGTGCGCCGACTGCACGCGGATCAGCTCGTAGAGGTCCTGACCGGTCGGGAAGATCTCGCCCGCGGCGGTCGCCCCGTCGAACTGCGACGCGTAGCAGCGGATCGCCTGCAGCTTCGTTTCGAAGGTGTCGGTTACGTCGACCACGAAGCTGGGCTTCACCGGATCCTCCCGGTAGGCCAGCGCGTAGAGGATCTTCCGCGGCCGGTGCGGGGCCAGGCCGTCCCCCGGCGCATAGCGCGTGAGTCCGGCGAGGTAGCAGGCATCGCGCGCCAGCTCGGAGGCGATGCGGTGGTCGGGGTGACGCCCCACGGGGAACGGCAGGATCACGGCGCGCGGGCGCAGCTCGCGCAGCAGCGCCACCAGACGCTCCCGGGAGGGATCGTCGTTGTGCAGGCGTGCGTCGCCCAGCCCGGCGTTGCGACGCACCTGGACCCCCAGGACCTCCGCAGCCCGCGCCGCTTCCTTCCCGCGCAGCTCGGCGCTGCCGAGCGTGCCGGTCTCGCCTTGGGTGAGATCGAGGATGCCCACCCGGTGTCCGGCGCGGGCCGCTTTGGCGAGCGTGCCGCCGCAGGTCAGCTCCGCGTCGTCGCGGTGAGCGGCGACGGCGAGCAGATCCACCTCGAGCCGTTCATTCATAGCGCAGGGCCTCCACGGGATCGAGCTTTGCCGCCCGCGTCGCGGGGAGCACGCCGAAGACGAGGCCGATCAGGACGGACACGAGACAGGCTACGAGCGCGCTCCACAGGGGCACGCTCGCCCCCGTGCCGAGCACCGCTTTGAGGATCTCGCCCATGCCGAGGCCCAGCGCGACGCCGATCAGCCCTCCCAGGAGCGTCAACGTGGCGGCTTCCACGAGGAATTGCCAGAGGATCTCCCGCCGCGTCGCCCCCAGGGCCTTCCGCACTCCGATTTCCCGGGTCCGGTCGGTGACCGAGACCATCATGATCGCCATGACGCCGATGCCGCCGACCATCAGGGCCACGGAGGAGAGCGCGAGCATCACCAGAAAAAAGACGCTGGTGAGCTGATTGAAGGTATCGAGGATCTGGTCCTGGGTGATCAGGTCGAACGTATTCTTGTCTCCGGGCCGGAGCCCGCGATGCCGGCGCAGCGACACGGTCACCGCATCCATCGCCTGCGCCACGCTGACGTCGTCGCGGGGCTTCACCACGATCCACAGGGCGTTGGTCGCGTCGTAGCGGTAGAACCGGCGCGCCGTCTCGAACGGGAGAATAGCGCCGATCTGCTGGGAGGGCGGTTGGAAGATGTTGTCGGGGTTCTGGTAGAGCCCGATGACCTGGAGCGACTTCCCGGCGAGGCGGACGAAGCGCCCGATCGGGTCGAGGCGGCCGAACAGCTTCTCCGCCGGCTGGTGCTCCAGCACGATCACGGGCGACCCGCTGTTCTCCTCGGATTGCGTGAAGAAGCGCCCGGCGAGGAGCGTCCCGCCCTGGATTTCCATGTAATGGCCATCGGCGCCGAACTCCGTCATGATCTGCGTGCGGGAGCCCTCGTAGTCCATTCGCTGGAACAGTTGCACCCACATGCCGGCGTAGCGGATCTCGGGGAGCCGGCGGACCAGCTCGGCCTCGACCGGCTTCAGCACCGGACGGATCCGCACCTCCTTGGGAAGGGCGTCGGGGTTGAGGGGGGTCTGGGAAAAGAAGCGGACGACGTAGAACGTCGTGGGGCCGGCGACCTCGATCGTGTTGATGATCTGATCGCGGATGCCCTGCACGATCGACGCCATCGCCATGACGGTGGCGACGCCGATCACGACCCCGAGAATCGTGAGCGCGGACCGGAGCTTGTTGGCGCGCAGCTGGTCGAAGGCGATACCGAGTCCTTCGCCGAGCGAGTGGAACTTCACTTATTCGGCCCGCAGGGCCACGATGGGGTCGAGCCGGGCGGCGCGGGCGGCGGGATAGACGCCGAACAGGACGCCGACCCCGGCGCCGAGCGACAGCGCGACGGCGACCGACCAGAGCGTCACGCGGGCGGGGAGCGGGGTGGCGGCATCGATCAGGCCGGCCAGCCCCGCGCCGGCCGCGAGCCCGAGCACTCCCCCCAGGACCGACAGGGTCACGGCCTCGGCCAGGAACTGGTTCAGGATGTCCCGGCGCCGGGCGCCCAGGGATTTGCGGATCCCGATTTCGCGGGTGCGCTCGTTCACGCTCATCAGCATGATGTTCATGATCACGATTCCCCCCACGACGATGCCGATCGCGACGACCGCCGGGATCACCGTGAAGAGGATGCGGGTCAGGCTTTTCCAGAACGACACCAGCGCGTCGGCGGTATCGATCGAAAAGTCGTTCGCCTGGGAGGGCCGCAGGTGGTGGGCGATCCGCATCGCCTCCTCGGCGCGCTGCATTCCAGTCGTGACCGACAGGGCATCCGGCATTTTCACGGAGATCACCGTCGTCTGGCGGCGCCCGTACATCGCTTCGAAGGTCGTGAGCGGGAGCATCACGAACCCGTCCCAGGAGTTGCCGAGCACCGTGCCCTTCTTGGCGATCACGCCCTTCACCGTGAACTGCTCGCCGCGGATCCGGATCTTCTGACCGACGGCGAGGGCCACGTCGCCGTCGAACAGCTTGTCGGCGATGTCGTAGCCGAGCATCGCGATCGGGCGTCGCTCCCGCACGTCCACGTCGGACATGGGGTCGCCGGCGGCGTACTGGTAGTCCTGGACGAGCTGAAACGGGGCCGTGACCCCGAAGATCAGCACGTCGCCCACCGTCCGGTTCCGCCAGACGACGTCCGCCTGCGGCGTGGGCCACCCCGATTGCAGGGCCACCGCCCGGGCGTCGGGGAGGGCGTGAACGACGTAGGGGAGGTCCTCCGGCGCGATGATCGGGCGGCGCTGGATGGCCCGCCACTCTTCATCGTCGATCAAGCCGACGGCGATCGGAGTGCGGCGTACCTGGAAGGCGTTCACCCCCACGATCGCGCCGCCGATGCGGTCGCGCACGTAGGCGTTCATGCCCTGGATCACGGCCACGACCGCCACGAGGAACGCGACGGACACGATGATGCCGATCAGGGTAAAGAACGAGCGCAGCTTGTGGCTCCAAGCGGCCTGCAGCGCCTGGAGAACGGCCTCGCCGATCTGCATGGGGGGAAAATAACCGGAATGTGGCGAGGTTAGGATGAGGCGACGCTAGCGTGAGGCGGCCGCCTCACCCCTATTCGTATCTCAACGCCTCCACCGGGTCGAGCCGCGCCGCCCGGCTCGCGGGGTAGATGCCGAACAAGACGCCCGTGAACGCCGCGGCGGCCAGCGCCGCCGCGATGGAGCTCACCGGCACGTGGGCCGGGACCGGGGTCAGCAGGGCGATCAACAGGGCCACGAGGCCCCCCAGGATCATCCCGCACATCCCGCCGGCGAGCGTGAGGGTCGTGGCTTCCACCAGGAACTGCCACAGGATCTCGCGCCGCGTGGCGCCCAGAGCCTTGCGCACGCCGATCTCCCGAGTGCGCTCGGTGACCGAGATCATCATGATGGCGATCACGCCGATGCCCCCGACCATCAACCCGACCATGGACAGCACGACCATCACGATCCGCATGATCATGGTCGTGGAGGCGATGTCGGTCAGGTATTGCTCCTGGGACACGACGGAGAAGTTGTTGGGTTGGCGGGGGCGCAGGCCCCGCGAGATCCGCAGCGCGGTGGTCACGTCCTCCATCGCCTGAGCCGTGGTCGCCGTTCCGGTCGGGCCGACCAGAAAATTCATCCAGCCTTTCCAGTAGTTCACATACTTGGTCATCGCCCCGTGAGGGATGATCGCGTCGAATTCCTCGTCCTCCCCGAAGAGGCTGGGCGGGGGGTTGAATACACCGATCACCTGGTACGGCAGTCCGCCGATCTTGATCGTGCGGTCGATTGGGTCGAGCCGCGCGAAGAGCCAGTCGGCGAGCTTCGCGTTGATCACCACCACCCGGTCGCCCGCCTGGTCTTCCACGTTGGTGTACGACCGCCCCGGGAACACGTCGCCGCCCGCGACCTCCACCCAGTCGGCGCTGCGTCCGTGGATGTTGACCGAGGAGGTGCGGCGGTCGCCGTAGGAGACTTCGACCCCGCCGGTCCCTTCCTCGAGGGCCACGAACCGCACGCTCGGGAGCGAGCGGATGAGCTTCGCTTCGGCGAGCGTCATCTGTGGATTGTGCCGCCACGGGCAGTTCTCGTCGCTGCCGTCGCAGATGTTCACGCCGGCCGAGTAGAAGCGGCCGACCCAGAACGTCTTGGGGCCGAGCTGGTTCAGCTGATCGGCGAGTCCCTTGTCGAACCCCGAGATCAGGGCGCCGATCACCATCACGACCATCACGCCGATGGCAACGCCGAGGATGGTCAGCGCCGCCCGGACCTTGTTGGCCCGCAGCGAATCGAGCGCGATCCCCACGCCTTCCAGGAGCGGCGTCATCGGTTACTCCTGCCGCAGGGCGGCGATGGGATCGAGCCGCGCCGCGCGCGTGGCTGGATACACCCCGGCGACGATGCCGACGCCGCCGCCCAGCACCACGCCGAGCAGGATCGAGCCGGGGGCGACGGTCGCGGGGAGCGGGGTCGCCACGTTGAGGATGATGGACAGGAAGATCCCAGCGCCGATCCCCAGGATCGCCCCGACCGTGGCGATCGTGGTGGCCTCGGCGAGGAACTGGCGCAGGATGTCGCGCCGCCGGGCGCCGAGCGACTTGCGCAGGCCGATCTCGCGCGTGCGCTCCGCCACCGCCATCAGCATGATGTTCATGATCACGATGCCGCCGACGACGAGCGAGATGAGCACCAGGCCCGGGCCGACCGCCATCAGGATGCGGTTGATCTTGGCCCAGAAGTCCAGCACGCCTTCGGAGGTTTCGAGCGCGAAGTTGTCGTCCTGGCGGGGGCGCAGGTGGCGGCGGCTGCGCATGATCGCTTCCGCCTGGTCCATGGCTGCCCGCATCTCGGGCTCCGAGCCCGCCTGAACCATGAGCGCGTCGATCACCCCCGGCGGGTTCACCTCGCGCTGGATCGGCGAGAGCGCCGGCGCCACGACGAACTTGTCGAGCGAAATTCCGAAGAGGTTGCCCCGTGAGGCCGCCACGCCGATCACCCGGTAGGGGATGCCGTGGATGCGGACCACCCGGTCCAGCGGATCTCGCTTCTCGAACAGCCGGTCGGCCAGATCGTAGCCCAGCACCACGACCGCGGCGCCGGCCCGGTCCTCCTGGGGGCTGAACGCGCGGCCCTGCTCGATCTTGATGTTGCGGATCGCGAAGTAGTCGGCGGTGGCGCCGGTGAGCGACACCTGCGTGACCTTCTTGGTGCCGGCTTCGACGTCGCCGCGATCGTCCGAGGCCCAGGCGGTGAGAACCGGTACGGTGATGCCTTTGACCACGGCGTCGGCGTCGGAGAAGGTGATCCGCGGCCGGCGCGCCCACGACCGCCACGTCGAATCGGTCACGTTGGGGGTGAAGTTCGGCCGCTTGCGCAGGTGGAAGGTGTTCACGCCCACCAGCGTCCCCGCGAACTTGTCGGTCATATAGGTGTTCATGCCGTTGACGATCGACCAGGCGCCGATCAGGAACGTGACGGCGATGAACACTCCGATGAGCGAGAAGACGCTCTTCAGCTTCTGCACCCGGATCTGGCCGAGCCCCATCCGGATCGCCTCGAACACGGACACGCTAGGCGGCTTTCTGCTGGTCGGCCGCGATCACGCCGTCGCGCAGCGTGACGACGCGCGCGGCGTGGGCGGCGATATCGGCTTCGTGGGTCACCATCACCACCGTCTGTCCCTGGCGGTGGAGCTCGGCGAACACGCCCATGATCTCCTGGCTCGTGGCCGAATCGAGGTTCCCCGTGGGCTCGTCGGCGAGCAGGATCGAGGGCTGGTTGACGAGCGCGCGGGCGATGGCCACCCGCTGACGCTGGCCACCGGACAGCTCGTTAGGACGATGCTCCATGCGGTCGCCCAGCCCGACCCGTCGCAGCGCTTCAGCGGCGTGGGCGCGGCGCTGCCGCGCGTGCTGCCCGGCGTAGATCAGCGGCAGCTCCACGTTGTGCAGCGCGCTCGCGCGGGGCAGCAGGTTGAAGGTCTGGAACACGAACCCGATTTCCTTGTTGCGGATCCGCGCCAGCGCGTCGTCGGGGAGGTCGGAGACCTGCTGCCCGTTGAGCCAGTACTCCCCCGTGGTCGGCGTGTCGAGGCAGCCGATCAGGTTCATCAGGGTCGATTTCCCCGAGCCCGACGGGCCCATGATCGCCACGTACTCGTTGCGCCGGATCTGGAGATCGACACCGCGCAGCGCGCGCACGATCTCGCCGCCCATGTCGTACTCGCGCGCCAGCCGGTGCGTGAGAATGACGATGTCGGGGAGCGGCGTGTCGCCGGTGCGGAAGTCCTGCACCCGCGTCATGTCGTCTTCCTGGCTTTGGCGGTGTCGGTCGGCTGCTTCGCCGCCCGGACGGCCGATCCTTCCTTCAGGTCGCGGATGGCCTGGTACGGCCCGGCGACGATCGTCTCGCCTTCCTTCACGCCGTCCAGCACCTCGAAGTACTCGTCGCCGGCGATCCCCACCTTCACCGGGCGGAACGTCGCCTTGCCGTTCGTGACGACGAATACGCCTTCGGTTTCCTTCTTCTTCCCCGTGCCCGCCGTGTCGACGTGTCGGTTTTCATTCGGCACGGGCGTGTTCTCGCGCACCGTCAGGGCGATGATCGGGATCGAGAGCGACTGCTTGCGCGTATCGGTGATGATCCGGGCCGTGGCCGAGAGATCGGGCCGCACGTCCGTGGGCGGATTCACGAGGGTGACCTCCACCTCGTAGTCCACCGCGCGGTCGTTCGTACCCGTGACGTTCGACGCCGCCGTCAGCACGGCGCTGTTCGCCACTTTCGTCACGCGGCCGACGAATGTCGTGTCCGGAAACGCGTCGATCGATACCTCCACGGAATCGCCCATGTGAAGGCGGACCACGTCGGTCTCGTCGACCTGCACCTTCACCTGGATCACCGAGAGGTCGGAGACGGTGAGCAGCAGGCCCACGTCCTTGGAGAAGGTGCCCGGAACCGCGACCTCCCCTTCCTCGACGGCCAGCCGGGTCACACGCCCCGCCATCGGGGCGACGATCCTCGTCTTGGCGAGCTGATCGCGCGATTCCCGGACACCGGCGCGGGCCTGGTCCACCTCGTGTTGCGAGGAGTTCACCAGCGCCTGCGCGACGTCGTACGCCGTCTGCGCCTGCTCCAGGGCTTCCTGCGAGATCAGATTGGGATTCTGCGTGCGCAGCTCCTTGGTCCGGTCGAGGCTGCGCCTGGCCTGGTCGCGGTTGGCGGTCGCCTGGACTAGCCCCGCCTGGGAGGAGGCCAGCGTCGCTTCGGCGCGCTGCAGGTTCGCCTCGTACACCGTCGGGTCGATCTGCAGGAGGAACTGGCCCTTCTGGACGAGGTCCCCCTCGTGCACCGCGAGCTGGGTGATCCGGCCCGTGATGTCCGGGCTCACGTCGACCTTCTTCTTGGGCTGGACCTTCCCGCTCGCGGTGACGGCGGCCACGAGGTCGCGCCGGCCGACTTTCTCGAAGCGCACTTCGGCGCCCCGTTCGCGTTTGGCACCGGCCGACAGCACGATCAGGCCGACCAGCAGCACACCGCCGCCGACGCCGATCAGGATCTTGTTCCGCTTGGACATGGGTCGCGCTTCCTCTCGTCGTTTAACGCAAGCTGCGGCCGACGCTCTGCTCGAGCAGCGCCAGCGAACGGTGATAGTCGAACACCGCGGCGATGTAATCGGTCTCAGCCTGCAGCGCCGCGTACTCGGCGTCGGTCACTTCGAGAAACGTGCCCGAACCGACCTTGTACCGCTCCGTGGCGAGCTGCAGCCGCTCGCGGGCGGCGATGCGGTTGGTGTCCTGGATCGCGATGGACTGATAGGCCGCGTCGAGGGCCAGGAACGCCTGGCTGACTTCGGTCTGGAGCCCGAGGGCCCGCGCCCGGACCGACTCCTCCAGGTTCTTCTGGTCCGCCTTGCTCTGCGACACCTGCAACGGCCGCTGGAAATTGAGCCAGATCGGCAGCGAGACCTGCAGGCGCGCCTGGAACGGCTGGCCGATGAAATTGAAGGGATAGCTGTTCTGCTGCTCCCGGATGAACTGCTCGCTCTGGGCGGTCCACGCGTACGCCGAGCAATCCTGCGGGGCCAGGCTCGAGGTGGCCCGAATGATGTTGTTCTCCTGGCAGGCCTGCGCCTGCGTCCCGGACGCCAGCTGCTGGCCCAGGATGTAGCTGTTCAGGTCGTTCTCATTGGCGAACGCCTGCGTGAACCCCGACCAGCCGAGCGACAGCGACACCGAGGGCGCGTAGCTTCCCGACGCCGCCTTCACGTTCCAGGCGGCGGCCTTCTCGCGCTCCCGTAACGCCAGGAGCGCCGGGTTCTGCTGGGCCGCCATGTTGAGCAGCTCGTCGAGCTTCCAGGGCGGCGCGACCACGGGGAACGTATCGGTCAGCTGGACCGAATCGATCGGCACCGGGGGCGTGACGCCCATCTGCTCGAACAGCCGCAGCTTCTCCACGTTCACCGCGGTCCGGGCGCGGAGCAGGGCGACCTGCGACTGGCCCCGGTTCACCTGGGCGCTGCGGACGTCCACCAGGGTCACCTGGCCCACCTGAAAGCGGGCCTGAGCGAGCTTCAGCGTTTCGTCCTGACGGGCGAGCAGCTTGGCGGCCACGTCCGCGTTCGCGACGGCCTGGAGGACGGTCAGATACTGCTGCGTGACGCCGGCCACGAGGGCGTTGGCGCCGCCGCGCACGTCCGCATCGGCGGCCGAGAGCTGCGCGCCGCGCAGCCCGGGCTGCGAAAACGTCGACGCCGACCAGTCCCACTGCAGCCCGAACGAATAGTTCGAGGACAGCGTGGAGACGTTCTGGTTGAAATTGGACGTGAGGAAGCGCTGCGAGCCCGTGCCGGAATACCCCAGACCCCCGGAGAGCTGCACCTGGGGGACGAAGAGACTGGCCCAGGCGTTGCGGGTGCCCCACACCGCTGGGGCCCGGTTGTTGAGCACCTGCTGATACGCCGGATTGTGCTCCCGGGCGATCGCGATGGCGTCGGCGAGCGACAGGGCGGCCGACGTCGGAGTGGCCGGCTGGGCCGTCGCGGTGGGCTCACCCGACTGGGCCATGGCGGGCGCGGACACGACCAGCCAGGCGGCGAGCGGCACGAAGTATTTCATTCCGTTTCCTTCACGAGAAGCCTGATTGGAGCGTAACTACGACCGGGGGCCGTACGCGCGCGAACCCTCGGGAGTTTCGTCAGGAAGGAGTCGGGCGCGTTTCGCTAAAGCTAGCGGGGTCAAGCGGTTAAATGCAGGCCGCAATCAGGGCGCGGGGGCGCGCTCCGCCACGAGGGCACGGCTCGGGATTTCCACCTTCGTCAAGCGGCCACCCGGGTCGAGCCAGAGATGGACAAGCTGGGCGGCGCCGCCGGTCACGGTAATGTGACGCAGCGTCGCCGGCGCTCGATTCACCTGTGTGGACTCCACCCCGCGATCGGCGACGGTAAGCGTTTCTTGGCGCATCGCGCGGGCGAACAGGGCCGGCATCGGAGCGGGAGTCGGCCGGGCCCGCCAGGCGGCGGGAAGATAGAGCGCCATGACGGAGTCGTCGAGCAGGAGGACTCCAGGGCCCGCGCTGAATTCCCGCGTCCGTTCGCGCTCGGGCGTGAGATAGCGCACCGTGAAGCGCCCCCCCCTTCCGGTCTGGCCGAGAATCCGCAACGGCCCCGCCGGCTCGGCGACCTCGTATTCGAGGCTGACGAGATTCGTATCCGGGCCGATCCCGACGACGGGGCCGTACAGCACGCTGCGGCTGCCCACGCCATAGCGGGCCCGCGACCCCACGCGCCAGCCGTTCGGCGTACCGTTGGCGGCGAGGGAAACGACGGCGAACGTTTCCTGACCGACGACCGCCGTGTCTTCCCGCAACACGAGCGTTCCTTCATCCCCGGGGATCTGCAAGGCGAGGGCGCAAACCAGTGGAAACAGCATTCAGACCAGAACTCGCGTGGCGATGCGCTCGAAGATCATCTTATAGAGGCGCTCTCCCTTTTCCCGGCTGGCCAGGGATGGGCGCCCCAGCGACCCGGGGGATTGGCGCGGCAGGACGCGGCTCGGGCGGCGGGCGACATAGTCCTGGGCTCGCTCCATGTGGACCAGGTCCGGCGCGAGATACAGGAGCAGCGACGTGTCGAGCTCGCCGCCGTGACTCTGGGCGTCCCCCGACTCGAGGAGCCCGGTAAAGTCGAGCGCGAAGATGTCGACCGTGACGACGCGCGCGGACCGGGTGCGCAGCGTCGACAGCGCCTCCTGGTGCGGGTCGTGACCGTGTGCGGTGAGGATGATGAACTGCGCGACGCTCGCCTGCTCCCACGAGCCGAGCAGGTCGTTCATCCAGCGATGCAGGGTCTTGCGGCGCACGGTGGCGTTGCCTGGAAACCGCATCTTGGTCGCCGTGTTGACGCCGTACTCCACCGTCGGGGCGCGCAGGATGCCAAAGGTGGCTGAAAGGTCGTCGGCCAGGTGCTCGACGATGATCGTGTCGCATCCGAGCGGCAGATGGGGGCCGTGCTGCTCGCAGGTCCCGACCGGGACGAGCAGGCGCGGGTCACGATCGAGATAGTCGCGGACCTCCTCGGGGAGGAGCGCTTTCAGGTGCAGCGGCCGGTTCATAGCGTCATTGTCGCGGGCACGGCGGCCACGGTCGCCGCGACGGAGTGGCTGCATTCGAGCAGCCCGGGCTGGGCCTGGGTGGCCGGGGGCGCGGCGCTCGTCGCGGCCGTCGCGGCGATCGCCTCGCGCCCGATCCGCGGACGCCTCGGCGCCGCGGGCGTTGCCGCCATGCTCGTCGGGGTGGCGGTCACGTGGAGCGCCTGGTCGGCGGGGCGGCTCCGCTGCTGCTGGCCGGATGAGCGGGAGCGCCGCGTCCGGATCGCGACGCAAGCGCTGACCGAGACCTTGAGCGGCGCGGTGACCGAAGCCCGCCGCCTGGCGGAGCGCGGGGCGACCGCCGCACTCCGGCCTCCCGCCGACGCCTTCGATCGTCTGGCTACCGCGCTCGAGGGCGGCCACGCGGGCGCGGGCCTCGAGCGCGGCGTGGCCATCCTCGAGGCGGACGGCCGCCCGGTGGCGTGGGCGGGCCGCCACCGCACGCCACCGGGGATCGACTCGACGGAGCTGCGGGTTTCCATTTCAGCATTCTACGCAACGCTCGAGGCCCGGCGCCAGGCGCCGAATGGGAGATGGGCCGTAGGCCGGGTGTTGCTCGAGGCGGCGCCGGTGATTGCCGATGCCGACCGGACGCTGGCCGCCCAGTTCGGGCGGGCACACGGCGTGCAGCTCCGATTCCAGCCGCTGGCCGGGACCAGCGCGTCTCTGGAGCGAGTGGCGTTCTGTTCCGCCGCCTGCGGGTCGCGGGACACGCTGGCCATGGTGGACATCGTCCCGCCGAGTCAGGGGGACGCGATGCTCGCCACCTTGGCGGGGGCGGCGAACCAGACGGGGCTCGCGCTGGCGCTGCTGTTCGGGTGTCTGCTCCTCGCCGCGCCCCCCGGGCGCTGGCGCTGGCTCGTGATCGGCGGCGGTGTCTGGCTGCTGGCCCGCGATTCCTTCGGCCCCGCCAGTCCCGGGTCCGTCTTCTCCCCGGCGACGTTCTACCGCTCGGCGCTCGGCGACTTTGGTGATTCCGTCGGATCGTTCGGCGCCGTCGGGCTCGCCGCGCTGGTCGCTGCCGCGGCGGTCTGGCGGCGCGGCGTGCGGCGGCGCCGCTGGCAGGTCGCGTTAGCCGGCGCCCTGATCATCTATGCGCCGTATCTGGTGCGGTACTTCGGTCAGGGGATCGCGCCACCCGCCGGGGGCGTCAGCTTCGGGCTCTGGCTGTCGTGGGAGGTCACGATCGCCGCCGCGGCGATGGCGATCCTCGTGATCGCCGCCGCGCTGGTCCGGGGGGAATCCGCGCCGGCCCGCACCCCGTGGACCGTCCCGTTCGCCGGCCTCTGGGCGATGGCGGTTGGGGTCCTCGGTCTCTGGCTCTGGGCGCCCTACAATGCCTGGCCGGAGTGGTACACCTTCCTGTGGTTGCCGGCGCTGGCCGGCGTCGTCACGCCCGCCCCGCGTCGGGCGATGCTGCTCGGTATCGCGACCGTGGCGGGCACCGCCGCCGCGCTCGTGACCTGGGGCGCCGCGGTCGAAGGGCGGTTGGCGCTCGCCATTCGGGACGCGCAGCGTTTGGGTCATCGCGCCGACGCCGTGACGCAGGCGGAGCTCGAGCGCCTGGGGGCCGACCTGGCCGGTACGCCAGCGCCCCGGTCGGCGGGGGAGTTGTACGCCATCTGGGAGCGCACCGCCCTCGCCGCGGAGCAATTTCCCGCCGACCTGGCGGTCTGGTCGCCGCCGCCCAGGAGCGAACGCCTCCTCGATCTGCCGCTCGCCACCCTGGATCTGCCGCCGGCACTCCTTGCCGCGCTCGCCCGCAGCGATTCCTTCCCCGGAGGGAACGCGCGTTTCGAGCGGATGGAGCGCGTCCCCGGCACGCTCTCCGTCTTGATCGTCCGGCTCGCCGGGGGCGCGCGCCTGACTGTGGGCGTGGGGCCTCGCTCCCGGGTCATCGCGCAGTCCCGCGTGGCGCGCTTCCTGGGCGGCGAGGGATCCGTGGCGCCTCCCTACACCGTTTCCCTGTCGTTGCCGACCCCCGGGTCCATGCCGCCGGGCGATCAGCCGTTCTGGACCCGCGAGGGTTGGACCGTGCGCGGGGAACGGCACATCGACCTGCCGGGCGGCCCGCGCCACGTGCATGTCAACGTCGACCTGCAGGGTCCCTGGGGCCTGCTCGTCCGCGGCGCGCTCGTGGTGCTGGTCGATGCGTTCCTGCTCTTCGGCGCGTGGGGATTGTGCCGGCTGGTCGGCGAGGGATGGTCGCTCGACTGGCGCGCGGCGGTGGACGTGATCCGGGCGAGCTACCGGGCCCAGCTCACGACGGTGCTCGCTGCATTCTTCGTCATCCCGGTGCTGGTGTTCGCCGGCGGCACGGTGGCACGGCTCGCCGAGGGGGCGCGGCAAACGAGCGATCTGCTGATCGGGCAGACGCTGCGGGACGCGGCCGCCACGGCGTCCGATGCCGCGGGGTTCGTGACGCCTGCGAGTCGCGCCGCGACAGCCGCCGTCGCCGACCTGGGGGAGCGGATCGACGCCGAGCTGTGGCTGTACCGCGGCGGGGCTCTGGAAGGGACGAGTGCGCCGATCCTCGCCGAGCTGGGGCTCGTCGATGCGTTCCTGTCCCCCGGGGTGTACCGTCGGCTGGCGTTTCAGGACGAGCTCGCAGCCGCGGGCAACGGGGTGATCGCCGACCGCCCCATCCGCCTCGGGTTCCGCGTAGTGGGGGCGGGATCGCCCCGCGAGCAGCTCGTGCTTGCGGCCCCACAGCTGCTCGACGACGAGCGCGTGCGGGAGCAGCGCCAGGATCTCGCGCTCATCGCTCTCCTCGCCACGGCGCTGGGTCTCGTCGCGGCGGGGGTGCTGGCCGGCCTCGCCGCGCGGCCGCTGACCGAGCCGGTGGCGGTGCTGCGCGACGCCGCGCTGGCCGTGGGGCAGGGGGCGACGCCGGCGCCGTTCCCCGCCCGGCCGCCGCGCGAGTTTCAGCCGGTCATGCACGCGTTCGAGCGCATGGTGAGCGACATCCAGGAGAGCCAGGCGGCGCTCGAGGAGGCGCGGCGGCGGACGGCGGAGGTGTTGGCGAACGTCGCGACCGGGGTGATCGCCGTGGACGAAGAGCTGCGGATCTCGATGGCGAACCCGCGCGCTGCCGAACTGTGCGGCACGGCACTTCCCGCCGGCACCCTTCTCACGGACGCCGGCGGCGCGGAATGGCGGCCCGTCTGGGCGACGGTGCGGACGTTCGTCGCCGAGCGCAGCGTGACGATCGTGGAGCGGGAGTTCGTCGTAGCGGGAGGCACGCGACAGATCCGCGCCCAGTTCGCCCCTCTCGGGCCGAGCCCCGCGGGGTGCGTGGTGGCGCTGGACGATACGACCGCCCTCGCGCGGGCCTCCCGCGTGTTGGCGTGGGGCGAGATGGCCCGTCAGGTGGCTCACGAGATCAAGAACCCGCTGACGCCCATCCGGTTGGGCATTCAGAGTCTGCAGCGCGCCCGGGCGGCGCGTGCGAGCGGGAAGCGGGGCGCGGGCCGTGGGACGGACTTCGACCGGGTACTGGAGGAGACGAGCGGCCGGATCCTGGCCGAGATCGATCGCTTGGACGCCATCGCGCGAGCCTTCTCCCGATTCGGGGCTCCTGCCTCGGGCGCGGCGGAGCTGCCGCTCGAGGCGGTGGATCTGCACGCCGCGGCCGCGGAGGTGACCCACCTCTACGCGCTCGGGGCGGTCGAAGGCGGCACCCGGGTGGGGCTGGAAGGGACGGCCGGGGGGGTGGCGCTGGCGCGGCGGGACGAGGTGAAGGAGGTCCTCATCAACCTGATCGAAAACGCCCGTAACGCGGGGGCGCACCGGGCGGCGGTGCGGGTCTCGTCGGACGGTCTGACCCTCACCGTGGCGGATGATGGTGGGGGTATTCCCGAGGCGGCGCTGGGGCGCGTCTTCGAGCCTGCGTTCACGACGACCTCCAGCGGGGCCGGACTGGGGCTTGCCATCGTGAAGCGCCTCGTCGAGAGCTGGGGCGGACGCATCTCCCTGGCCAGCGTGCCGGGGCGCGGGACGACCGTGACGATCACGCTGCAGGGGGGCGAGAGGGCTGGTGCGGGCTGACCCGGTTTACAACATTAGTGTCGTTCCGCAGGTCGCCGGGATCGTCCCTTCTTCACGAGGTGGATCGTGCGCCGGACGCTCGTCGCTGGGTGGGGGGGGGCCGTGGGACTGCTCGTGGCGCTGGCCGCGCCGGCCCGGGCGCAGTGGTTCGGCTGGGATGCCCGCTCCACCGGCATGGGCGGGATCGTGCTGCACCGCAACGGCGGCCTGGAGAGCTTCAACGTCGCCTACCGCTCGGTGCCGCGACGCGAGGGGGTCCAGGGCGCCAAGCTGACCCTGCCGATCCCGCTCGGGATCCTCCAGGCGCTGAAGGACAGCGTCGCCTTCAATTTCGATTCCTCGTACTTCAATCCGATCGCCCTCGCGAATTACATCCTGAACCCACCGGTGTTCTATCAGCTCAAGCAGCCGCCGCGGCCGAACAACGATGCCTACCTGTTCATCGGCAAGGACTCGCTGGTCGTGGACCTGGGCGCCACCAAGGAGATCATCCCGACGGACGAAGTAAAGGTGGCCGGTGTGAACCGGCTGCTCAATCTCGGGGCTGGGTTCGCGGGCGGTTTTCACGCCGGCGTGACGTTGTGGGAGCATCACAAGCTGGGCTTCACGCTGAACGACAGTCTGCAGTCGTTCCTGTTCGGGAATCCCGCGCGCAACAACACGCTGTACGCGGTGAACGGCAACGAAATCGCCCAGATGGGGATCGCGCCGGGGGTTTCGTTTTCCCACAAGCTCGCGTCGGTGGGGACGGGCGGACTCTACGGCGGCGCCGGCGTGAACTACTATCTCGGATTCGTGCACGGGGTCGCCGTCGGATTCGCGGGGCTCCGCACCACCGATACGATCTTCAAGGCGGACTCGGCGCTGGTCCGCACCGATTTCGCCACGGAATACAACAAGTTCGGGACGGGGCTGGGGCACGGGATCGGAGTCGACTTCGGCCTCGCCTGGGTGACCGACAAGGTGGAGATCGGCCTCGGTATCAACGACGTGAGCACCACGCTGACCTGGCCCGAAAGCCGCGTGGGGCATTTCGTCTACGACACCACCAACAACGACTTCCGGGAAGTGAATGAAACGACGGTCAAGGACCGCACCACCAAGGTCCCGACGACCTATCTGCTGAACGCCGCCTTCGAGGTTGGAACCAATACGACCGCGGGAGCCGAGGTCCGGAACGCGGGGTTCGGCTCGGTGATCCGGATCGGGGTGGAGCACCGCATCGGTCCGCTGGCGCTGCGCGGCGGATTGAACCGCGACCTCCGCAAGATCCTCCAGTTCGCGGCGGGGACCGGACTCCGGTTCGGTCCGTTCAGCCTCGATGTGGCTGTGGCGAGCAACAGCAACTCCCTGTCGACGTCGCGCGGGTGGATCCTGGCGTCGTCGTTCTCGGTCTACTGAGCGCGGGACGAAACCCATGCGACGCTCGAGCCGATCGATCCTCCTGCTCTCGGTGGCCGCGCTGGCCGCGCTGGCCGCCGTGGCGGCCTGCGGCACCGGCCGCACCATCGTGACGATCGATATCCTGAGTTTCATCAAACAGCAGACGTTGGGGGACACGCTCCCCTACCTGATCCCCGGCAACGCCCAGGGGCATCAGGATTACCCCCCGTTCTCGGCGCCGTTGCTCGAGGGGTTGTCCAAATCCGCGGTCGACTCGGTGCAGATCTACGTCGCCGCCGACATCATCAACTACGCCGGCAGCGGCACGGTCACCTTCATCACCTTCTTCGGCAACGACTCGGCCACCGTCTACAGCAGTACCCGGACCGATACGTCCACGGGCACCGTCAACGGGGTCGACACCCTGCTCGTGGGCCACGGCTTCCGCACGTTCGCTCGGGGCAACGACACCACGTTCATCTCGAAGGTCTGGGTCGGGCTGCGGGCGGCGGTGGATAATCCCAACGCCGCCGCGATGAACGGGCGGGTGCAGGTCGGCGCGCTGCAGCTGCGGGTCTACCTCAAGGACAAGCTCTTCTAGCCGCCCGTTTCCTCTTAGATTGAGCGTCATGGCGCCGCAGCGCAGACGCACGGTCACGGTGGACGTCGGGGGAGTCCCCGTCGGCTCCGCCCATCCGATCGTCGTGCAGTCGATGACCAACACCCACACCGCGGACGTGGACGCGACCGTCGCCCAGGTGCGCGACCTGGCCCGCGCCGGGTCCGAGCTGGTCCGGGTCACCGTCAATAACGAGGATGCGGCGGCGGCGGTGCCCGCCATCGTGGAGCAGGTGCAGGTCCCGATCATCGGCGACTTTCATTACAACGGCCACCTCCTCCTCACCAGGTTTCCGCGCTGTGCGGCGGCGCTCGCCAAGTACCGCATCAACCCCGGGAACGTGGGGAGCAAGCACCGCGACGACAACTTCCGCACCATCATTCAGGCGGCCTTGGAGCACGCGAAGCCCGTCCGGATCGGCGTCAACTGGGGGAGCCTCGATCAGCAGATCCTGACGGAGCTGATGGACGCCAATGCGCGGAGTCCCGAGCCGCGCGACGCGCGCGACGTCACGATCGACGCGATGATCGAGAGCGCGATGCGGTCGGCGGCCCTGGCCGAGGAGATCGGACTGCCGCGCGACCGCATCATCCTGTCGGCCAAGGTGTCGGGGGTGCAGGACCTGGTGACGGTGTACCGCCGGCTCGCGGCGCGCTCGACCTATCCGCTGCACCTCGGGCTCACCGAGGCGGGGATGGGCGCGAAGGGGATCGTGGCCTCCACGGCGGGCCTCGCGATCCTGCTGCAGGAGGGGATCGGCGACACGATCCGGGTGTCGCTCACGCCCAAACCGGGCGGCGACCGCACCGAAGAAGTGATCGTGGGGCAGCAGGTGCTGCAATCCCTCGGGATCCGCAGCTTCGTGCCGCAGGTGACGGCGTGTCCCGGGTGCGGCCGCACGACTTCGACTTTCTTCCAGGAAATGGCGCAGGACATTCAGGAGTACCTGCGGGAGCAGCGCCCGGTCTGGAAGGCGCGCTACCCCGGCTCGGAGGAGCTGCGGGTCGCGGTCATGGGCTGCGTGGTGAACGGCCCCGGTGAATCGAAGCACGCCGACATCGGCATCTCGCTCCCGGGCACCTTCGAGGAGCCGAAAGCGCCGGTCTACGTCGATGGGCGCCTGCAGGTCACGCTGAAGGGCGACACGATCGTGACTGAGTTCTTGAAGATCCTGGAAGGCTACGTTGAGCGACGGTTTGGCGGCACTCAGCTCTCAGCGATCAGCTCTCAGCAAGCTGATAGCTGACAGCTGATAGCTCTAGGCAATCCGGCTCCCCAGCGGCACCTCCCGCTCTGGGTGTACCAGCACGATGTCGCCTTCTCCCAGCATCACCCCCAGCGTCAGCACCTCCGAGAAAAAGTTGGCGATCTGGCGCGGCGGGAAGTTGACGACCGCGAGCACCTGCTTGCCGAGGAGATCCGCCGGCTCGTAGTACTTGCGGATCTGCGCGCTCGAGCGCTTGACCCCGAGCGGGCCGAAATCGATTCGCAGTTTCCAGGCTGGCTTTCTCGCGGCCGGGAAGTCTTCCACCGCCACGATCCGGCCCACCCGGATGTCCACGTTCTCGAAGTCACCGTAGGTGATCTCAGGCATCTGTTCGCTTGTCCTCTTTCGAGGCCGGGCCACACATTTTAAGTCGTTGTGGCGCAATAGGTTGACGTCGGCATTCGCGTTGCCACCGGAATGGCCAACCTGCACGAGGGGTGCCCGATGTCCGTCCGGCGGTCCGTGATTCACCGGTTCCAGGTTGTCGCGCTAGTCTGTGCTCCCGCCGTGGCGATGGCTCAGCACGGCGGTCTGCGTCCGGTCGAGGACGATGAAGCCGGGGCGATCGGTGTTGCCTTCAACGGTGCCATGCCGTCTGGGGCGTTCCAGCAATCCACGAATTTTTCTCCCGGAGGCGGGCTGGCCGCGATCATCGACCTCGGTGCGGGCAGCCCGCTCGCGATCCGGCTCGACGCCTCCGGCATCATTTATGGCAACGGATATGAGACGCTGCCGTCATCCTACTATCCGCTGTCCCTGCATACCACCAACGGCATGGGCACCCTCGGCCTCGGCCCTCAGCTCACCATCGGCGGCGGACCGATCCGGCTGTATGGGTTCGCGACGTTCGGCACCACGTGGTTCGCAACGTGGTCATCGTATCAGGATAACGGGTGCAGGTGCGCCCCCTCGACCGCGGGGACGAACTTCACCGACTGGGCGGCCTCATACCGGGCGGGGGGTGGACTGCTGGTTCGCATGGGCAGCCGTCGTTCCTCGACCATGCTCGACCTGGGCGCCAGCTACCTGCACAACAATCCGGCCTGGTACGTCGTGCCGGGCAGCGCGGCGAGCGGGCCGAACGGGACCGTGACGCTATCCACGGTCCACAGCGCCACCGAGTTCGTGGTCCTGCATGCAGGAGTTTCAATCATCCTGCGCTAGGCGGGATGAGCCGGGACACCACGGCGTCCCACCGCCAGCAGGTGCCCGGCGTGAGGTGGGTCCCCCCGACCCACCGGTCAATCCCGTTCAGCAGCACCGCATCCCGGCTGCCGGCGACCACGAGCGCGCCGGTCTCCGTGCTCTGGACCATCATCGTGTGGCCCCATGGTTCCAGCGGTTGGATCAAAGGCACCGGACCCCGGGCGAGCTGCCGCAGCACGCCCACGAGGCTTGTGTCGGTATGCCAGGGCCGCTCCTCCTGCTCTTGCAGGATTCGAAACAGGTCGCCGAATCTGCGCCGCCCCGCCTCGAGAGCCATGAGCATGGTGAGCTCAGTGCGGGACAGGCCGGATCCGGGCGCCGGAAGCTCCTCCAGCTCGCGCCGTAACGCCTCAGCCAGGTAGGGGAGGGATGTCGGCCTCGAGGCGACGAGTGCCGCCAATCGTTCCGGAGTGGGGCTGCACCAGGCTCCCCACGCGAGCCTTCCCAGAGCGAGCTGTTCCGGTGTAACCCTGGGCCGACTACGGAAAACCTCCTGCAGCTGACTGGTGTTCAGGTAGGACGGCGTGCAACCGCGCTCGACCACCCCTGGGTAGTGGTCCATGGACACGAGCGAGAGCCGAGCGCGCGCGTTGGAAAGACGGTCGAGGATAGCGATGAGAATCGCCTGACAGAACAGCTCCGGACCGTACCACAGCACGATTTCATCTTCCTGCCTCGCGGCGCGGTCGAGGTGCCGATCTGCAGCGGCGAGGGAGGCGGACACTGAAGCAGCGGGGGACGTTCCTTCGAGAAACGCTGCACGCGTCGCCCGCCAGGCGTCCGGATCGAGCCCGGCTGGAGTGGGACCTACGCACAGGGCTTCTCCCCATTCCAGGCGGCCGCCGGGTATACCGGCGGCTCCCAGGTTCGAGAGGAGCATCGATCCGCCGTGGACGTGGAGCATGGCCCTGTCTATAGTACCGGGCCTCGTGGCGCCGGTCACTTGCGGGGGCTTTTCTTTTCGGTGTATTTTCGGGTCCCGTTGCGATGTCGGTTTCTGCGTGCGCTGCTGTGTCATTCCAGAGCGGACTTGTAACAAGGACGGAACGCGGGCCCATGAAACTCTCCGACACTGCCATCAGCCGTCCCGTCCTGGCCAGCATGATCTCGGCCGCGCTCGTGCTGTTCGGCGTGATCGGGTACTCGCGCCTGTCCGTCCGCGAGCTGCCGGACATCGATCCGCCGATCATCTCCGTGACCACCACCCTGCCCGGGGCGAACGCGCAGGTTGTCGAAACCGCGGTCACCGATGTGCTCGAAGAGGAGCTGTCGACCATCCAGGGTCTGCGCACCCTCACGAGCAACTCGACGGAGGAGACGAGCAATATCACGCTGGAGTTCACCCTCGACCGGCCGGTGGACGTAGCCGCGCAGGACGTGCGCGACAAGGTGTCGCGCGTGCGCGGCCGCCTGCCGATCGACGTGCTCGAGCCGGTGATCGCGAAGCAGGAAGCCGATGCGCAGCCGTTCTTCTGGTTGGCCCTGAGCAGCCCGAACTACGACCTGATGCTGCTCTCCGATATCGCCGACCGCCTAGTGAAGGCGCGGCTGCAGAGTCTCCCCGGCGTCGGAAGTGCGGGGATCTACGGAGAGCGGCGGTACGCGATGCGGGTGTGGGTCCAGCCCGACGCCTTGTCCGCGCGTGGGCTCACCGTCCAGGATGTGGAGAACGCCATCACGGCCCGCAACGTCGAAATTCCCGCGGGCCGGATCGAGTCGACGCGGCGCGAGTTCTCGGTGCGGTCCCTGGGCGAGCTCAAGACTCCGCAGGAATTCGGCGAGCTGGCGGTGGCGAGCCAGGGCAATCAGCTCGTCAAGCTCAAGGACGTGGCCACCGTCGCCCTGGGGCCGGAAGACGACCGGTCGATCTTCCGCTACAACGGGAATCCGTCGGTCGCCATCGGAGTGGTCCGGCAGTCCAAGGCGAACCTGATCGATGTCGCCGAGCGCATCCGCGCCGCCCTGCCGAGCATCCAGCAGACGCTGCCGCCCGGCGTGAAGCTCGAAATCGCCTACGACGGATCGGTCTTCGTCACGCACTCGATCGACGATGCCCGCATGACGCTGGTCATCGCGGCCATCCTCGTCGTGCTGATCATCTTCGTGTTCCTGCGGAACATGCGGGCGACGATCATCCCCGGTCTCGCGATTCCGGCGTCGATCGTGGCGACGTTCGCCATCATGTACTTCCTCGGTTTCTCGATCAACAATTTCACGCTGCTGGCGCTCACCATCGCGATCGGCATCGTGGTGGACGACGCCATCATCGTGCTCGAGAACGCCTACCGGCATCAGGAGGAGCTGGGCGAATCGCCGGAGCAGGCCGCTGTGAACGGGACCAACGAAATTGGGTTCGCCGTCATCGCGACGACGATCGCGCTCGTGGCGGTGTTCACGCCGCTCGGGTTCCTGCGCGGGGCCACCGGCCGTCTCCTGAGCGAGTTCGGGATCGCGGTCGCCGGCGCGGTGGTGATCTCGGGCTTCGTGGCGCTGACGCTCACGCCGATGCTCTGTGCCAAAGTCCTGCGGGTGCCGCACCAGCACGGCCCGATTTTCAAGGTGTTCGAGCGAGGGTTCAACGCCCTCGCCGAGCGCTACGCCCACCTGCTCGAACGGGCCCTCCATCACCGGGGCGCGGTGGTCCTGGGCACGGTCGCGACGGTCGTGGTGGCGGTCGTGGCCCTGACCGTCTATCCCCGCACCCGCTTGAAGCAGGAGCTGATCCCCGAAGACGACCGGGGGTTTTTCCTGGTGGTGGGCATCGCCCCCGAGGGCGCGTCCCTCGAGTACACGAACAGCTATGTGAAGCAGGTCGAGCAAATCATCGGGAAGATCCCCGATGTGAACGGGTATTTCACGATCATCGGCGGGTTCTCCGGCGGCGTGAACCGGTCGTTCGTCGGGGTGATCCTCAAGGACTGGAGCATCCGGCGCACCAGCTCCCAGCAGATGATCGGGGGGTTGTTTCCGCAGCTGTTCGGCATCTCGGGGATCCTGGCGTTTCCCTACGCCCCGAGCGCGCTCGGGTTCAGCCAACCCGTGCAGTATGTGGTCCAGAACCCCGACTTCGCCAAGCTGGGCCAGATCATGGACCAGTTCGTCAACCGGGCGCGTGGGATCAAGGGGCTCACGAACATCGATACCGACCTGCGGGTCAACAAGCCCGAGCTGCGCGTCACCTTCGATCGCGATCGCGCCGAGGATCTGGGCGTCCCCGTCCGCGACGTCGCGGGGGCGCTGCAGACCTTCCTCGGCGGGCGGCGCGTTTCGACGTTCACGCGCAACGACAAGCTCTATTACGTGATGGTGCAACTCGATCCCAGCCATCGGGCCACGCCGAGCGACATGTCCGGGATCTACCTCCGCGGCCGGGGTGGGCAGCTGGTGCAGCTCGCCGCGCTCGCGAAAGTCGAGGAAGGCGTGGGGCCGCGCCAGATCAATCACTTCAACCGCGTCCCCTCGTTCACGCTTACCGCGTCGCTGATGCCGGGGTTCGCGCAGGGTGAGGCGCTCGATTCGCTCGATGCCGTGGCGCGTCAGATGCTCCCGCCGGGGACGACGACCGCCCTCGCCGGCGATTCCCGGGAATTCCGTGAGAGCGGTGGGGCGCTGTATTTCGCGTTCGGCGTGGCGCTGCTGGTGGTGTTCATGGTGCTCGCGTCGCAGTTCGAGTCGCTGGTCCACCCGTTCACCGTGCTCCTGGCGGTCCCGCTCGCCATCACCGGAGCGCTGATCACGCTGAAGCTGGGAGAGGTGTTGCACCGCTCGGGCGCCACCATCAACCTCTACAGCGAGATCGGGATGATCCTGCTGATCGGGCTCGTGGCCAAGAACTCCATCCTCTTGGTGGAGTACGCGAATCAGCTCAAGGCGAAAGGCCTCGACGCGGTCGCCGCGGTGCTCGAATCGGGCCGCATCCGGCTCCGGCCGATTCTCATGACCTCCGTCGCGACGATCATGGGCGCGGCACCGGTCGCCTGGGGGCTGGGTGCCGGTTCGGCCTCTCGCAAGCCGCTGGGCTACGCGATCGTGGGCGGAGTGTTCTTCTCGACGGCGCTCACCCTGTTCGTCGTGCCGGTGGTCTACGTGCTGCTCGACCGCCTGCAGCAGCGCGAAGCGCGCGACCTGCGACAGCTCGAACCGGCCGAGGTCAAGTAATGCTGGCGCTGCTCGCCGTCCTGCAGGCTCCCCTTGCGCCCATCCGCCCGGACTCCGGGGATACGATCCCGGTCGTGTCGCTCGACGAAGCATTGAATCGCGCCGCGCACCTGGACCCCAACTACGTCGCGGCCACCGGGGCGGTGGGCACGGCCGAGTGGGTCCGCTGGTCCGCCCTCGCGGTCTTCGTGGTGCCGGCTGTGACCCTTGGCACGACGGCCACGCGCTATTCGGAGCCGTTCTTCAACTTCGGCACGGCCGATCTGCGCATCAACGCCACGCAGGCCCAGTTCAGCGCCCAATACGACTTCTTCACCGGCGGTCAGAAGCTGCAGGCCGCGCGGGCGGCCGGCGCGCAGCTGGAAAGCGCCAAGGCGGGCGAGGTGGAACAGCGCTTCCTCACCGCCATGCAGACCGAGGACGACTTCTACTCGGTTCTGGTGCGCCGGGCGCTGGCGCGGGTCGCGGAGGATCAGGTGCACCGGGCCGAGCAGCAGCTCGCCGTCGCCCGCGCCCGGGTGCAGACCGGGGCCGCGGTGCAGACCGACTCCCTGCAGCTCTTCTTGACGCTGAACCAGTCGCAGGTCGCGCTGCTGCAGCAGCGCACGGCCCTGCGGGTCGCGCAGCTGGAGCTGGGACGGCGGATCGGGCTCGACGGCCCCGCGGACGCGGAGCTGCTGCCGCAGGATTCCGCCCCGGCGCCGCAGCTCCCCTTCAGCGTGCAGGATGCCGTGACCCGGGCGCTCTCGCAGGGACCCTCCTGGCGGGTGGCGCGCGCCAACGAGCGGGCCGCCTCGGCCCAGCTGTGGGGCGCGCGGGGCACGTTCCTGCCACGGGCCTCCATCGCGTTCAACGCGTATGCCTTCGACGACAAGTTCTTCCCGGAGTTCAAGAAGGTCTCGGCGCTGACGCTGACGGTGACCTGGCCGATTCTCGACAACGGATTGAGGGAGATCCAGGTAAGCCAGGCGAGCGCCACGCACGAGGTCGCCCAGGCCGTCCGCGAGGATCTCGAGCGCGCGGCCTGGCGCGACGTCACGCAGGCCTACGACGCCTACGAGACGAGCCGGGCGACGGCCGCGCTGCAGCGGACGGCGGTCGACGTCGCGCAGGAGAACAACCGGGTGCAGGAAACCCGCTATCGCGCCGGGGCCACGACGATTCTGGATCTGCTGGACGCGCAGAACCGGCTGGTGCAGGCCCAGGCCGACCTCGTGCAGTCGCTGTATACGACCAAGCTGGCGCGCGCGGGCCTCGAGGTCATGCTCGGCGAGCGTATCACCTTCGATCAGGACCACCAGTGAACACCGGAACCGCAAATCGATTCGCGTGGGCGGCGCTGCTCGCCGCGGGGACCGTCGCCGCGTGCCACCGGGGCAAAGGCGCCGGCGCGGCCGCGGGCGGCGCGGGGGGGATGCCGCCCATGCCGGTCGAGGTCGCCGTCGCGCGCACCGATACCGTGCTCGATGAGATCCCCGCCACCGGCCAGATCGAAGCCGTGCAGCAGGTGGACCTCCGGCCGGAGATCGACGGGCGCATCGTGGACATCCTCGTGCGCGAAGGCCAGGAGGTGGCCAAGGGCGCGGCGCTGTTCCAGGTCGACGACGCGGAGCTCAAGGCCCAGGTGGCCCAGCTCGCGGCCCAGCGCGACCTGGCCACGCAGGATCTCGAGCGGACCAAGGAGCTCGTGGCCCGGAACGCGTCATCGACCGCGGACCTGGAGCGGGCCGAAGCGCAGGCGCGGAGCACCGAAGCGCAGTACGAGCTGCAACGCATCCGCCTCGAGCGCACGACCGTTCGCGCACCGTTCGCGGGCATCGTGGGACGCCGCGCCGTGAGTCTGGGGGACTACGTCACGCAGTCGACCCCGCTCATCACCCTGCAGACCATCAACCCGCAGCGGGCGACGTTCCAGGTGCCCGAACGCTACGCGCAGGCGTTGAAGGTCGGGCAGCGGGTGACTTTCCGCGTCGGAGCGATTCCGGGACGCGATTTCGACGCCGAGGTGGATTTTGTCGACCCCGTGGTGCAGCTGCCCGGGAGGACGATTCTCGTCAAGGCGCGGGCGCCGAACAACCAGCGCCTGTTGCAAGCCGGGATGTTCATCGAGGCCCGTCTCGTGACCGCGGTCCGCCCGCGGGCCGTCGTGGTGCCGGAAGAGGCGATCGTGCCGATGCAGGGCGCGAACCTCGTGTGGGTCGTGTCGGAGGGCAAGGTGGCGCAGCGCCCGGTGGGTATCGGCGTGCGCACCCCCGGGTTTGTCGAGATCGCGAGCGGCCTGGACGCCGGGGAGCAGGTGGTGGTGGGCGGGCAGGAACGTCTCTTCCCGGGAGCGCCCGTGATGGCGAAAGCGGTCGAACGGGGAGCCGCGCCCGCGCCCGCCGAACACTAGGAACGGGGTCGGCCTAGGGTTTGGCTTTGCCCTGACTCACCGCCCAGATGTAGTTCGCCACGTAGAACGACTCATCGTCGCCGATCCCGCCGGGATTCGCGATCATGACCGTGCCGGCCATCCCGGTGCGGATGCGGTTCAGGATCTCGTTCAGGCTCCCGTCGACGTGCAGCCATTTGGGTCCGGTGAGCGCCGGCGCGATCGGGCCGCCCTGCAACTTCCCGCCATGACACGCGAAGCACCCGCCGCGACCGTGGAACACCTTGCGACCTTCGTCGATGGCGTGCTGCGTCTGGGTAGAGTCCTGCGCCAGGGCCCGGCCCGTGGGCAGAACCGCGAATGCGAGTGCCAGCATGAGCGTCATCGACCCGGGTGTCCGCATGCGTCGTCGTTTCCTCGAGAGGTCATATTACGATACGAAGAACGCGCGTCAGGTACACCCCCATCGCAGCGGTTTCAATCTCCCTTCCATCTGTCCTCATACGTTCTTCAGACGACGATTTACAACGTGGGCAGTCGGCCGTTTGGGCTGTCGTCTCCTTCACCTGGAGCCTCACCATGCGGACTCGGTTCGTCTTCACGGTCGTCGGGTTGTCGCTCGCGTTCTCCGCCGTTGCCCGCGGAGACGGGCTGGCGGATCGGGCCCGTGTTTACGCGAGCAGCTACGGCACCAGCCGTTCGCTGATCCCGCCGTACTCGCGCCAGACCGGGCTGGCCTGCAGCGCCTGCCATTACCAGTTCCTGTCGCTGACGCCCTTCGGGCGGGAATTCAAGCAGAATGGCTATACCATGACCGCCCAGAAGCCGATCGAGGACGCCAAGAACGGGAAGCTCTCCCTGTCCCCCTTCGCGGGGCTGGGCACGATGGTGCAGGCGTCCTATACGGGCGTGTCCAAGGCTGTCCCCGGTACGCAGAACCACAGCGTCGCGTTCCCCCAGCAGCTCAGTGTTTTCCTGGCGGGCAAGATCACGTCCAAGGTCGGCATCTTCTCGCAGGTGACCTACAGCGGCGCCGATGGCAGCGTGGGGATCGACAACATCGATCTGCGCTACGCCAACCAGACCGACCTGGGGTCGACGGCGCTGACCTACGGCTTCACCCTCAATAACAACCCCACCATCAGCGACCTCTGGAATACGACCCCGGCCTGGGGATTCCCCTACGCCGCCTCCGACGTCGCGCCCACGGGCGCGGCGGCCACGCTCATCGACGGGGCGCTGGCGCAGGATGCGCTGGGACTGACGGGGTACGCGCTCGTCGGGGGGACGGTCTACGGCGAGTTCGGCGTGTATCGCTCCGCCCATCAGGGCCAGGGCGCGGCGGACAGCTCGTCGGTCAACACTATCGACGGGGCGGCGCCGTACTGGCGGCTCTCGCTCCAGAAGAAGTGGGACAAGACCTACCTGATGGTCGGCACGTACGGACTCCATGCGGCGCTCTTTCCCACGGGCATCGCCGGGTCTACGGACAAGCTCACCGATGTCGGGGTGGACGCGCAGTGGGAGCAGCAGGTGGGGAGCGGCAACCTCGTCGCGCGCGGCACCTACATCCATGAATCCCGCACCCTGGACGGCAGCGTCGCGGCGGGAGCGGCGGCGAGCGCCAGCGGGAACCTGAGCACCGAGCGCATCAATGCGTCCTATTATCCGAATCAGGTCGTGGGCCTGACGCTCGGCCTCTTCCAGACGACGGGGAGCCAGGACGCCCTGCTCTACGCCCCGGGCCCGGTCACGGGCAGCCAGCTCAACGATCCCAAGACCAGTGGATTCGTCGGGGAAGTCGACTTCAACGCCTGGCAGAACACGCGGCTGGGGCTGCAGTACACCGCCTACGGCAATTTCAACGGCGCCAACAACAACTATGACGGCGCGGGGCGGAACGCGTCGGACAACAACACCCTCTACCTGCTGGTGTGGGTCGTGTTCTAGCGAACGGCGGCATTGCAGCGAGGGGCGGGGCGGCGGGCGGTGGCCCGGCCGCCCTGTGTCCGCCGACCCGGGGCTTCGTATATTAGAGGCCTCATGGAACCTCACGACCTCTCGAAGCCCCTGATGGCCCGCCTGGCGCAGTTCAGGGAGCCGGACGCCCGGCGCAGCGTCTGGCAGCTCGCCAGCACCGCAGGCCTGTTCGCCGGGACCTGGGCACTCATGTACTTCTCGCTGCGCCTGTCCTACTGGCTGACCCTGGCGCTCGCGGTGCCGGCGGCGTTGCTCCTGGTCCGTCTCTTCATCTTCCAGCACGATTGCGGACACGGCTCGTTCTTCAAGTCCGCGCGGGTTGCGGACATCGTCGGGTCGATTCTCGGCGTGTTCACCCTGACGCCGTATCACTACTGGAAGAAGACGCACGCCATGCATCACGCGACGTCCGGGAACCTGGAACACCGCGGGTTCGGGGACATCGATACGCTCACCGTGGACGAGTACCTCGCCCTCTCCCGCTGGGGCCGGTTCAAGTACCGGGTGTACCGCCACCCCGCCGTGCTGTTCGGGGTCGGCGCGGTCCTGCACTTCTTCGTCAAGCACCGCATCCCGACCATCGTCCCCCGGGACTGGACCCGGGAGCGCCGCAGCATCCTCTGGACCAACGTCGGCCTCGCGGCCGTGATCGTGCTGATGGGCGTCCTGGTCGGCTTCCGTGAGCTGCTCCTCGTCCACCTGCCGGTCGCTCTCGGCTCCTGCGCCATCGGCGTCTGGCTGTTCTACGTGCAGCATCAGTTCGAGCCGACCTACTGGGAGCACGACGCGCGGTGGCGGTACAGTGAGGCGGCCCTGCTGGGCAGCTCCTTCTACCGGCTGCCACGGGTGCTGCAGTGGGCCACGGGCAACATCGGCCTGCACCACATCCACCACCTCAACGCCCGGATTCCCAACTACCGGCTGCAGGAAGTGTTCGACTCGATCCCCGAGCTGCAGCGGGTGACGACGCTGACGCTGCGGGAGAGTCTGCGCTGCGTCCGGCTGGCGCTCTGGGATGAACGGCGGCAGCGCTTGATCCCGTTCCGGGAGGTGGCCGGGGCGGCCACGTGAACGGGGCGCCGCGGTGGGGCAGCTTCGCGTGAGGACCGGAGCCCGCGAAACGGCTACGCTCGCCGGCGGATGCTTCTGGTGTCTGGAAGCGGTGTTCCAGGAGCTGAACGGCGTCGAGTCGGTGATCTCGGGATACGCCGGGGGCCAGGTGGCTCATCCGACTTATGAGCAGGTCTGCACCGGCTCCACCGGCCACGCCGAGGTGGTGCAGGTGAGCTTCGATCCCGCGGTCATCTCCTATCGCGACCTGCTCCAGGTGTTCTTCACGATCCACGATCCCACGACGCTCGACCGGCAGGGGGCCGACACCGGCACGCAGTACCGTTCCGCGATCTTCACGCATTCCGCCGAGCAGGCGGAGACGGCGGCGGCGGTGATCCGGGAGCTCACCGGCGACCACCTGTTCGACGACCCGATCGTCACCCAGGTCGCCCCGCTCGAAGCGTTCTATCCGGCGGAGACGTATCACGCCGACTACTACCGCCGGAATCCGAACCAGCCGTACTGCCGTTTCGTCATCGAGCCCAAGGTCGCGAAAGCCCGGCAGCGGTTTCTCGGCAAGCTGAGAAAAGGAGTCGCGTGACGATGGTGGCGATCCCGCGGCCCGGCGGCGATGAATACGCCCCGTACTACGGCAAGTACATCGACCTCGTTCCTGAAGCGAGTGGGGAGGGCGCGCTGGCGGAGCTCGTGGAGCGCCAAATCGAGGAAACGCGGTCGGCGTTGGGCGGGTTACCCGACGCGCGCGCGCTGCACCGGTATGCCACCGGGAAGTGGAGCATCAAGGAGGTCGTCGGGCACGTCACGGATGCGGAGCGGGTCTTCGCCTACCGCGCCCTGCGGATCGCCCGAGCCGACCCGACCCCCCTCGCGGGGTTCGACGAGAACGCGTTCGTGCCCCCTGGCCAGTTCGACGCCCGGA
>Ga0335085_10002397_pt1 | contig 35174 bp, 33 predicted proteins | sample Lox_Sample_45_FD_206712 | JGI IMG/M metagenome (GOLD analysis project Ga0335085, IMG submission 206712) | Soil microbial communities from Loxahatchee National Wildlife Refuge, Florida, United States - Lox_Sample_4.5 | ecosystem: Environmental > Terrestrial > Soil > Wetlands | place: USA... | reverse complement strand
CCTCTCTCCGGTGGCGCGCCGCGGCCGCTCCTCGAGGAGGTCGCGGCCGCGGACTGGACGCCCGACGGCAAGGAGCTCGCCGTCGTGCGCCTGAGGGAGGGCGGCGGGCGGCGCATCGAGCTTCCCGCCGGCACGCTGCTCTACGAGACGAAGAACCGGATCACGTGGCTGCGGGTCTCGCCGGATGGAGCCCACGTCGCCTTCAACGAGCAGGACGGCGACGCGACGCGGATTCTCGTCACGGACCGCGCCGGGAAGGCCCGCGCGATCGCGGGTCCGATGAACGTCTTTCTCGGGACGCTCGCGTGGCTCCCGTCGAGCCGGGAGGTCCTGTACTACGGCGGGGCGACGCGCGAGGATGCGGCGCTCTGCGCGGCGGACCTCTCAGGCCACGTGAGGACGCTCTACCGGACGACCGGCTCCCTGTTCGTCCACGACGTCTTCGTGGACGGGCGGGTCCTCGTCGAGCACTCTGTGAGCGCGCGCGGGCTCATGTTCGCGCGGACGACGGACCGGCTGGAGAAGGACCTTTCGTGGTTCGACGCTTCGGGGGTCGAGGACATCTCGTCCGGCGGGACGGGCGTCCTGTTCGACGAATACGGCGACGCGACCGGCGGAATTCCGCGGGCGTTCTTCCGCAGGACGGACGGATCGCCGGCCGTCCGCATCGGCGACGGCGCGGGTCTCGCGCTGTCCCCCGACGCCACGCGCGCGCTCGTGAGGAACGGGAACGGGCTCGATCTGGTCCCGGTCGGGGCCGGCGCCCCGCAGCGGCTGGCCCTCGGACCCGTCGCGGAAGTGTCGGGTGCTTCGTTCTTTCCGGATGGCCGCAGGATCCTCCTCTACGGCGTCGAGAAGGGAAAAGGAAACCGCTTCTGGGCCGTCGAGCCGCCCGGCGAACCAGCGCCGGTGTCTCCCGAGAGCACGCAGGGAAGCGCGACGCTCCTGTCTCCCGACGGCCGCCGCGTCGTCGTCTGGTCGGCGGATACGTCGATTCTGTCCGTTCTGCCGCTCGGCGGCGGACCCGCCGTCCCGCTCCGGGGAACGGAGCACGACGATCCGCTCGGGTGGACGCCCGACGGGCGAGGCCTTTACGTCCGTCCGGGCGGAGGTCAGGGCGGGAGGATCGAGATCCTCGACGTCGCGACGCTCGCCCGGACGGCCTGGAAGACGCTCGCGCCGCCGGACCCCGCGAGCGTCTCCGAGATTCCGTCGATCCAGTTCGCGCGCGACGGCTCGGCGTACGCCTACACGTATCGGCGCGTCCTGACGTCGGATCTCTACGTCGTGGAGGGGATCCGGTAAGACGAAGAGACGAGAAAGAGGGAACGAAGATTTCTCAGCCCGGGGGCCCGCCGTCCTTCGACGGCTTCGGCAGCGGAGGGGGAGACGCGAGCTTCGGCGCGTCCGTGAGCGTGACCTCGTCGCCTTTCGTCTCGCCGCGCTTCGGCGCGTAGATCGCGCGCTGGAGGTACTGCGGGAGATTTGCGACCGCGTGCGGCTGGTCGCCGCACATCTCGGTCGGCTGCGTGCCGTTCACGAACGCCATGAGGACCGTCTTCGTGCAGCTCGGCGTCGCGCGATAACCGGTCGCTTCGTCCACGGGAACGAGGACGATGCCGGGAGGCATCTCGAAGTCGTCGGAATCGCTCGCCAGGCCGGCGGCCTTCATCGGCTCGACGATCCGCATGAACACGGGGAGGGCGACTTCGGCGCCCTGCGCGTGCGTCCCGCCCGCGAGGGGCTTGCGCGTGTCGTGGCCGATCCAGACCGCGATCGTGTACCGCGGCGTCATCCCGATGAACCACGCGTCGGAGTAGTCGTTCGTCGTCCCGGTCTTGCCCGCGAGGTTCAGGCCGAGCTTCGCGGCGGCGGCGCCCGTGCCGCGCTGCGTCACGCCGCGCATCATCCCGAGGAGCACGAAGGCCGACGCCGGAGACGTCGCCTCCTTCGGCTCCGGCGCCCATTGCTCGAGGGTCACGCCGTCCGCGTTGCGGATCTTCTCGATGAACGCGGGCTTGTAGAGGAGGCCGCCGGCCGCGACCGAGGCGTAGGCGGAGGCCATCTCGAGCGGTGTGACCTCGAAGGACCCGAGCGCGAGGGACGGGTACGCGAGGAGGGTCTGCCGGATCCCGAGGTGCCGCGCCGTCTCGATGACCGCCTTCGTCCCGACGAGGAGGTCCACGCGGACGGTCGCGAGGTTGATCGAGTGCTCGAGCGCGTACTGGTACGTGACGATGCCGTGGTAGTCCTTCTCGAAGTTCTGGGGCTGCCAGGGCTCCTGCCTCGGGTCGATCGTGATCGAGATCGGCGCGTCGAGCGCCGTGTCGGCCGGCGTGAAGCCCTGCTCGATGGCCGTCAGGTAGACGACGGGCTTGAAGGCGGATCCGACCTGGCGGAGGGCCTGGACCGCGCGGTCGAACTTGGAACGGTTGAAGTCGTACCCGCCGACGAGCGCGCGGACGGCGCCGGTCGCGTTCTCGAGGACGACGGCAGCGCCCTCGACGTTCGGGTCCTGGGCGACGATCGTCTCCGGCTTGCCGGCGTCGTTCGTCAGCGTCTCGATCTGGATCACGTCGCCGCGCGCGACGGCCTTCGCGGGGCTCCCGGCATGCGTCCACGCGAACGCCGACGCGGGCAGCGCGAAGCGCTTGTCGCCGACGCGGACCTCGGCGGCGGTCTTCGAGGCCGAGAGGACGACGGCCGTCCGGACGTCCGTGGGCGCCGAGCCGTCCACCCAGGAGGGGTCCTTCCACGTCTCGGGGTCGATGCCCTCGGCGAGGAGGTTGCGCGGCTTGCGGAACCCGGATTTCCGGTCCTGCCGCCTCACGCCCCAGCGAAGCGCCTCCTCGGTCCAGCGCTGGAACCGGGGGTCCAGCGTGGAGTCGACGCGCAGCCCCTCGCGGTAGAGCTCCGTCTCGCCGTACTGCTTTTCGAGGTACTGGCGCACCTCCTCGCAGAAGTAGGGGCCCACCGTCGACTCGCGCGTTCCCTTCGCGACCTCGATCGGCGCGGCGGCCGCGGCGGCGCGCTGCGCCTCGTCGATGTAGCCCTCGTCCCGCATGCGCCGGAGGACGAAGTCGCGCCGGGATTTCGCCGCGGGAGCGTTCCGCACCGGCGAGTAGTACGCCGGCCGCTGGATGATCCCGGCGAGGAGCGCCGCCTCCGGCAGCGTGAGCGCCTTCGCGGGATGACCGAAATACCAGCGCGACGCAGCCTCGACGCCGTAGTTCCCGTGCCCGAACGGGATCTGGTTGAGATACATCGTGAGGATCTGGTCCTTCGAGTACTGGCGTTCGATCTCGATCGTCAGGAAGGCCTCGTTGACCTTGCGCGCGATCGTCTTCTCGGGCGAGAGGAACACGGCGCGGGCGAGCTGCTGCGTGAGCGTCGACGCGCCCTGCGACATGCGCCGTGTCGCGATGTCTTTGAGGAGCGCGCCGCCGATCCTCACGAGGTCGATGCCGCTGTGGTCGTAGAACCGCGCGTCCTCGGCCGCGAGGAGGGCCTTGACCATGACGTCGGGGATGTCCTTGCGCTCGATGAGGACGCGCCTCTCGATCGCGAAGCGCGCGATCGTCGAGCCGTCGGCGCCGCGGATCTCCGTCACGATGTCGGGACGGTACGTCGCGAGCTCCGAGACCTTCGGGATCCGGATCGCGCGCGAGAGACCGTATCCGGTGGCGACCCCGAGGCCCGCGACGACGAGGGCCGGGACGAGAAGCACGGCGAGGGCCGCGGCGCGGCGTGCGCTCACGGCCCATTCTCGCACGCGGGAAACGCGTGGTACCGTCTCGCGAACCGCGGAGGACGCATGCCCGACACGCCACGGCCGCCCGCGCCGGCGCCGCAGATCCCGAAGCTCCCGACGACTCTGCCGTTCGAGGACGAGGCGGCGAAGGCCCGCCGGCAGGGCTGTCTCAAGTGGGGCCTCGTCGGGTGCGCCGGGGCGTCCGTCCTCGTGATCGTGGCACTCTTGTTCGCCCTGTCTCACATGCGGGAAGTGATGGGCACTCTGTTGGAGAAAGTCGGCGACGAGATCGTCGCGGCGGCGACTGCGGACGTGGCCCCAGCCGAAAAGGAGCGTTTTCGCGCTGCCCTTGCCTTGTTTTCTCAGAAGGCTCAGAAGGGCTTGGTCAAGCCGGAAACCGTGGGCGAATGGCGCAGGCGGGCTGCGAGTGCGGTTGCGGACGGCCGTGTGACGGCCGAGGAACTCCGCTCCCTCACCATGTGGCTCGAGACCTCCGGCGCCGCGCCGCCAAGGGCGCCCGCGCCGCCAAAGGCGCCCGCGAAGTAGTCCCGTGGCGGATTTCCAGGTCCTCTCCCCGCTGACGCCGCAGGGCGATCAGCCGCGCGCGATCCAGCAGCTCGTCGCGGGATTCCGGGAGGGGAAGGAGAAGCAGGTCCTCCTCGGCGTCACGGGCTCGGGCAAGACCTTCACGATGGCGAAGGTCGTCGAGGCGCTGAACCGCCCGACGCTCGTCCTCTCGCACAACAAGACGCTCGCGGCGCAGCTCTACCAGGAGTTCCGGTCGTTCTTCCCGAAGAACCGCGTCGAGTACTTCGTCTCGTACTACGACTACTACCAGCCCGAGGCGTACGTCCCGCAGTCCGACACGTACATCGAGAAGGAAACCCAGATCAACGACGAGATCGACAAGCTCAGGATCGCGGCCACGGCCGCGCTCTTCGAGCGCCGGGACGTCCTCATCGTCGCGTCCGTCTCGTGCATCTACGGCCTCGGGAGCCCCGAGTCCTTCGGGAAGATGGCGATCGAGATCGAGAGGGGCGCGCGGTACGGAATGACGTGGTACCTCAAGCGGCTCGTCGAGGCGCAATACGAGAGGACGAACGTCGACCTCGCGCGCGGAACGTTCCGGGTGCGCGGGGACGTGCTCGACGTCGTTCCGTCCTACGAGGACCTGGGCCTGAGGGTGGAGTTCTTCGGGGACGAGATCGAGAGGATCTCGCGCTTCGATGTCGTGACGGGGAAGGGCGTCGGCGAGATCCCGCGCTTCGAGCTCTTCCCGAAATCGCACTACGTGACGCCCGAGGAGGTCCGCAAACGCGCTCTCGGGTCGATCGAGGCCGAGCTCGTGGTCCGGCTCGAGGAGCTGAAGGGCGAGAACAAGCTCCTCGAAGCCCAGCGCCTCGAGCAGCGGACGCGGTTCGACCTCGAGATGATGCGGGAGATCGGCTACTGCGCCGGCATCGAGAACTACTCGCGGCACCTCTCGGGCCGAAAGAGAGGCGAGCCGCCGCCGACGCTCCTCGACTACTTCCCCGCGGACTACCTCACGATCGTCGACGAGAGCCACCAGACGATCCCGCAGGTGAGGGCGATGTACCACGGGGACCAGTCGCGGAAAGGGACGCTCGTCGAGTACGGCTTCCGGCTCCCGTCCGCGCTCGACAACCGGCCGCTCCGCTTCGAGGAGTGGCTCGAGAGGACGGGCCAGCGGCTCTTCGTCTCGGCGACGCCCGCGCCCTACGAGCTGCAGGAGACCGGCGGCGAGGTCGTCGAGCAGGTCCTCCGCCCGACGGGCCTTCTCGACCCGCCGATCGAGGTCAGGCCCGTGAAGGGGCAGGTGGACGACCTCCTGACGCGCGTGAAGGAGCGGACGGCGAAGGGAGAACGGACGCTCGTCACGACGCTCACGAAGCGCATGGCCGAGGACCTCACGAACTACTTCCTGGAGCTCGGGGTCCGGGTCCGGTACCTGCACAGCGACGTCGAGACGCTCGAGCGCGTCCAGATCGTCGGCGACTTCCGGCGCGGCGTCTTCGACGTCCTCGTCGGGGTGAACCTCCTGCGGGAAGGCCTCGACCTGCCGGAGGTCTCGCTCGTCGCGGTTCTCGACGCGGACAAGGAGGGATTCCTGCGCTCGGAGACGTCCCTCATCCAGACGGCCGGCCGCGCCGCGCGCAACGTGAACGGCGTCGTCGTTTTCTATGCCGACGCCGTGACGGACTCGATGCGCCGCGCGATGCGCGAGACGGAGCGCCGGCGGAAGCTCCAGGGCGACTGGAACGCCGCGCACGGGATCGTGCCCGAGACGATCGTCAAGTCGGTCGACTCGCCGCTCCTCCGGATGGCCGACCTCGACTACCTCGAGCCCAGCCGCCTCGAGCGGCGCCCGAAGCCGAAGGACGCGCCGTCCCTCGACAAGGAAATCGCGGACCTCGAGAAGGAGATGAAGACGGCGGCGAGGGAGCTCGAGTTCGAGAAGGCGGCGCAGCTCCGTGACCGGATCCGCGAGCTCCGGCAGATGAAGCTGTTCTGAGCGGCGCTCGAGGTCGCGATGGCGATTCGGGGCGCCGCGCGCTACGATTCCCGGCGGCAGTCCCCCGACCCCATTCCCCGGGGCCGGGGGAAGGGCACGCTTCCGGAGGGGACCAATCGCCACAAGAATTCTCCTTGCCGACGACCATGAAGTCGTCCGTCAGGGTGTCCGGGCGCTCCTCGAGAAGGAGGGCTACGAGGTCGTCGCGGAGACGGGCGACGGCCGGGAGGCGATCCGCCTCGCGCGCGAACATCACCCCGACGTCGCCGTGCTCGACCTGACGATGCCCGTGCTGAACGGGATCGAAGCCGGAAGGGCCATCCGAGGCGCGTGCCCCGACGTCCGGCTCGTCGCGCTGACGGAGCACGTCGAGGACAGCTTCGTCCTGGACGCTCTCGAGGCCGGCTTCCGAGGGTACGTCTCGAAGGTGCAGGCGGTCACCGAGCTCGTCCGCGCGCTCGAGGAAGTGAGCCGGGGGTCCGTGTTCCTGAGCCCGGGCCTCTCGGACGTCGTCGTCGAGCGCTACCTCGGCAACGTCCAGCCCCCGAAGGACTCCCTGACGCCTCGCGAGCGGGAAGTCCTGCAGCTCGTCGCCGAGAGCAAGACGACGAAGGACATCGCCCGCGCGCTCGGGATCGGCGTCAAGACGGCCGAGTCCCACCGGACCCGGATCATGGCGAAGCTCGGCATTCACGAGACCGCCGGGCTCGTGAGATACGCGATCCGGCGCGGGCTCATCAAGCCCTGATCGCGGCCTCAGGGAAATTTCGTCGCGAAAGACGGGATTCGCCGGATGTTCAGTCGGCGTCCCGGAGGCTAGCTTCTTCGTTGCGCCGGGCGACCCGGACCGCAAGAACCGTCGAACGAAAGGAGCACCCATGGAAACCGCGAAAGTCGACATCCGGAAACTCCAGCTTCTCAACGACCGCATCAACCAGTGCATCGATGCCCTGAATCAGGTCCGCGTCTCGGTGCACGGCCTCTCCCACGCGTCCGCCGCGGGCGCCGGAATCCCCTTCGGCCAGGCGCCGCTCGGCCAGACGCCCTACGGCATGGGATTCGGCGCCGGCTACGCGCCCGCCTTCGCGCAGCCGCTCGGCTACCAGCCGTTCGTCGCTCAGCAGGTTCCCATGGGGCAGGGCTACAACCTCGCGGGCTACAACCCCGCGATCGGGCTGAGCCACTCGAGCCCGGAGAGCCTCGAGACGCGCGCCGCCTGGGCGGACCCGCTGGTCGCGGCCCGGATCGCCCAGACGTTCCCGTATCTCTATTACCCGGTGTCGCCGGCGGTCGGAGCGATCTGACGACACGATCCGGCTCGCGGCGCAGCGAGCGCGGGCCGGCCGCGCCGTCGGAGCGAAGCGAGACAGAACGAGGAGGCGGGGCTGCCCGTGCGGCCCCGCCGTCCTTCCATGAAGAGGAGAACCCGGAGGAAACCGTCCGTCACGCCCCGGCCCCTCGCGGACCGGGCAGGAGCGAACATGAACAGGAACGACGTGAACAGGAACGACGTGAACAGAAACGAGCAGACGATGCCGAGCGCCGGGATCGATGAGACGATCGGCCGGATCGAAGACCTCTACAGGACCGTGACGGGCTTGGCCGTCCCCTCCGGGGACGCCCTCTACGCGCCCATCCCCGCGGAGCGAGACCCCGCCGAGCACGTCGAGGAGCAGCTCAACCGGCTTCTCGGAATGCTGGGCGCCTGGGCGTCGCCGTCCGGTCCCGCCTGGGCTCCGCCGGTCTCGATCCTCGAAAGCGAGTCCGAGATCGTCGTCGAGGCCGACCTTCCCGGCGTCGGCCGCGAGCAGGTGACGGTGACGATGCAGGGGAACGCCGTCGTCGTGACGGGCTCGCGGCCCCTTCCGCGCGAGAACGGCGCGCAGCTCCGCCAGAACGAGCGGCCGCTCGGGCCCTTCCGGCGCGTGATCATGCTGCCGGGCACGCGTTCGGGCGAGCCGGTCGCGCAGATGAGGGATGGCGTGCTCGAGGTCCGGATCCAGAAGGACAGTCAGGCGGCCAAGCCGCACACGATCCTCGTCAACCACGTGAACTGACGGGGCCGCCCCGCGATCAGCGGATCCAGACGTCCGTCCCGAAGGCGTGGACGACGGCCTCGTCGAGATCCGCGACGAACGACACGATCTCGCGGCAGATCTCGGCCGGAACGAGCGCGCTCCCCTCGAGGTCGCGGCGATTGCCGGCGGGGAGGAGGATCTTCGCGAGGTTGCGGTTGTACGCCCCCCGGACCTTGTACTCGGGCTCTCCGATCGGCCGGACGACGAGCACGTCGTGCGCGTCGGCGACGAGGGCGCCCGTCGACGCGATCGTCTGCGGCACGGGCCGGTCGAGGAAGACCGAGAGGAACGCGAGAGCCGAAGGGAGACCCGCCGAGATTCCTCCCGAGGGCTCGTCCTCTTTCGTGACCTTGTAGGTGTAGCCGTAATCGAGGATGTCGCGCGTCCTTTCGGGCCACTTGGCGCGCGCGTATTCGCGGACCGACAGGAACGTGTTGCGCACGGTCTGGGTCATTTCAGGCGTGAGGTTGCCGAGAATCTCCTCGAGGAAGCCGGCGCGCCCCCGCTCGGCAGGGCGCCGCGCCGCCCAGACCTCGTGGACGAGGCCCCGCGGCTTGCCGGCGAAGTGGTAGACGGCGGCCGCGAGGACGCGCCCGACGGGATGCCGCGCGCCCTCGGCGGCCTCCTCGAGGGCCGCGGCCCTCCTCGCGCAGCGCTCGACCTCGGCGGTCTCGTCGAAGACCGCGTGAAGCGCCGCGACCTGCCGCCAGAGCGACGGCCGGAGCGGCGCCGCGTGGAGCGCGGCGTCGAGGCGCTCGCGGGCCGCGCGCGCGTTCTCGGGCCGCCTGAAGTACTCCGCGATCGCCCGCGACGGTCCTTTCCCGAGGTGCTCGAGGAGAGCGCCGATGACGCGGAGGTCGCCCGGCGCCTTCCGGAGGCTCGCGAGGTAGAGCGGGACCGCCTCGTCGAAGGGCCCCGCGCGCGCCGCCAGGTCTCCGCGGTACCCGAGGGAAAGCGCGTCCTCGCTCTTCCGCAGGAGCTCCGCCGCGCCCGGGCCGTCGCCGGCGAGCGCCAGGGCGATCGCCCTCTCGAGGGCGTCCCCGGGCGCGAAGTCCCCGCGGTCCGGGAGGCCGAGCGCGCCCAGCTTGTCGAGCGGGAGGTAGCTCCGGGCGGCCGCCCGGACGACGTCGCCGAACGTCGGACGGTGCATCCGGCGGCGGAAGAGCTCGAGGAAGCGGCGGTCGTAGTCCGCGGCGTCCTCCGTCCGGCCGAGCAGCCGGGAGAGGGACGCGAGGTGGCCGAGCACGGAGACCTTCTCGTAGCTGCGCTCGAAGTGCTGATAGACGTTCACGGCCTTCTCGAGGAGCTCCTTGGAGCCGATCCGCTCGTAGAGGCGGGCGAGCGCGAGGATCCGGTCGCTGTCGGTCTCGAAGCCCCGGTCCTTGCCGAGCGACTCGAGGATGGAGCGGGCGGCGTCGAGGTCGCCCGAGAGCTCCGCGATCCAGGCGTTCGCGAGGACGGCCAGCTTGTAGACGTCGAGGTCCGTCGAGCGGTACTTCCGCGCGGTCTCCTCGCAGCGCCGGCGAGCCTCGTCCGGACGCTGCTCGAGGAAGAGCCGGAAGGCGCGCTCGAGTTCCAGGAGAGCCGCGGGCTTTCGCCAGAACTGGAGCGGCCCGAGAGCGACGAGGTTGCCGGGACCTCGCTCGCTCTCCCGCGCGAACTGGAGGATCGAGCTGAGCCGGATGAGCGCGGCCTGCTCGCGCGGCGCCTTCTCGTGGACCTGCGTCCAGCAGGCGATCGCCTCGGAGAGCTCCCCGCGCATGTGCTTGACCTTCGCGAGGAGGTCGAGCGCCGTGAGGTCCTCCGGGTGCTCGACGAGGATCGATTCGACCTCGGCCTCGGCGTCGTAGAGCTCGCCGATCTCGACGAGGATCCGGGCGTGGCGGAGCCGGTCGTCGAGGAGGCCCGGGATCGCGGACTGCCCGGAAGGGGAGGCGTCGTCCGTCACGCCCATGCCCGGGATTGTAGGCACGGAAGTGGTGGGCCCGACAGGAATCGAACCTGCGACACGCGGTTTAGGAAACCGCTGCTCTATCCAACTGAGCTACGGGCCCGGCCCGGCGGACGCCGATTGTCGCCGGAAGGTCCCCGGATTTCGAGCGGAAACGAAGGAGCCCCGGGGGTGGGCCGGGCCCGACGGCGCTACACTTGACGGCGGTGCCGCCACGGGGGGCGCCTGGAGACGCGGATGAACGAGGAACGGCGAGCCGGCGGACGCGCCAAGGCGGTGGTGCCGATCGGAGTCCGCGTGGGGCGCCGCAAGCTCACGGCCGGCTGCACGCTCGACGCGGGCCCGGCCGGGGCCCTCATCCTCTGCACGGAGAACGTCCCCCTCGGCACCGAGCTCCACGTCACGAACCTCCAGTCGGACACGTGGTTCACGTGCCGCGTCGTGCGGAACGCCGGCAAGCACGAGTCCGGACGCCACGCGCTCGGCGTCGAGATCCTCGCGGAGGGCGAGGAGCCGCCGCGGCCGCCGGCGCCGCGCCGCGGAAGCGGGAGGCGCTCCTCCTGAGCGCCTCGAGATCCGGGTCTCCTCTTCCCGCTCCGGGCGCGACGGCCTTCCCGTAGTCTCAGGCGTCCGGCGTTCGCTCGGACTTGACGTGCGAGACGTGGAGAACCCGGTTCGCGCGCACGGCGCCGCCCTCGCCGAGGGGGAGGAAGTCGTCTTCCTGGCGCGCGACGTACTTCGCGAACGAGTCCGTCACGGTCGCGACGTCGTCGAGCTCGTGGAACATGTGGAACTCCACGGGCTCGGGCAGTCCGTCGATGACCAGCCGGAACGTGTGCAGGAACTTGTTTTCCATCCGGCACTCCTCGGTCCCATTGTCCCCCGGGCGCGGCGGGACGGGGCCGTCGTATCGTTGCGGCCGTGAGCGCTCCTCCGAGACGCCTTCGCGCCCCGCTCGGGCTCGCGGCCGCCGCCGCGGCGCTCTGCCTCCTCGCGGCGGCCGGACGGGACTTCTGGTCGCCCGACGAGCCGGACTTCGCGGAGCACGTCCGCGAGATGCTCGAGCGGCGGAGCCTCCTCCTGCCGTACGAGAACGGCAAGCCCTATTCGGAGAAGCCGATCCTCTTCTACTGGGCGCTCGCCGCGACGACGCCCTTCACGGGCGGCGACGTCTCCCCGTTCGGGACACGCGTGCCGTCGGCGCTCGCGGCCGCCGCGCTCGTCTTCGGCGCGGCGTTCCTCGCGGGCCGGCGCGGGGGAGAGAAGGAGGCTCTCGTCGCGGGCGCCGCGACGGCGACGGCACCGATCGTCTTCTGGCAGGGGCAGTTCGTGCAGGTGGACGCGCTCTTCTCCTGTTTGCTTTTCGCCGCGTTCCTTTCGCTGTATTTCCTGGAAGGTGAGGAGGGACGGGCTGGCGCGAATCGGTGGCGGTGGGTTCTGCGGGTGGCGCTCGCTCTCGCCGTCCTGACGAAGGGCCCGCTTGCGGTCGTCCTCTGCGGCCTCGTCGTCGTCGCCCGCTGCGCGCTGCGCCGCTCGTGGGCTCCGCTGCTCGCAACGCACCCCTTTCGAAGCATCGTCTTCTTCCTCCTCCTCGTCCTTCCCTGGTATTTCTTCGCCGCTCGCGCCGGGGGGCCCGCGTACGCCTACGATCTCGTCGTGAACCAGAACTGGAACCGCTTCTTCCGCGCGTTCGACCACGTCCAGCCGTGGTCCTTCTACCTCGAGAGCATGTGGAGCGACTTCTTCCCGTGGACGGCGCTCGCGCTCGCGGCGCCGTTCGTCCTCGCGCGGCGCGGCGTTCTCCGCGAGAGGCCGGAGCTCGGGTTCGCCGCGACGGTCGCGGCGGCGTGCTTCGCGTTTCTGTCGGCCTCGCAGGCCAAGCAGGGGAAGTACCTCCTCGTCGCCTACCCGTTCGCGGCCGTGCTCGTCGCCGCGCTCGTCGGCGCGGTGGACCGGGCGCGCGATTCCGGCGAGCCGGCCCGCGCCCTGGTTCGCGGATACGTCGCCCTCGCCGCCGGGGTCCTCGTCGCGGCGGCCCTCGCCCTGCGGCCCGTCGTCGCGCGGCGCGCGCCCGGCTTCGAGGCGCTGACTCCTCTCGTCGCCGTCCCGATCGCGCTCGGCGGCGCCGGGGCGCTCGCCGTTCTCTGGCGCCGGCGCCGCGAGGCGGCGCCCGCCGTGCTCGCGCTCGCGGCCGCCGTCGCCGCGGGGGAGGCCGCGACCGGCGCGGCCGTCCTTCCCGCGATCGACGTCCTCAAGACCGGCCGGCCGTTCTACGAACGCATCCGCCCGTACGTCTCGGCGAGCCAGCCGCTCGCGTATTTCGGGGGGACGTACCGCTGCTACCCGATCCTCGTGCTCCGGCGCAAGACGGAGCACTTCCGGACGGACCGCGCCCTCGCGGACTGGGTCGCGAGGACTCCCGGGGCGCTCGTCCTCGCGGACGAGAGCGAGAGCCGGAGCTGGACCGACCCGCGCCTCGGCGCGCTCTCCATCCTCGACAGACAGCCGGTGGGCGGGGACGTCGCGCAGCTCTTCGTGCGCCGATGACGTCGCTCGTCGAATCCCTCTCGTTCCCGGAGGGCGCCGTCCGGCACCCCGGCCGGCACGAGGTCGTCGAGGCGATCTTCGCGCGAGGTGGCGAGCGCGTGCCCGCCGTCGTGAAGAAGGTGCGGGTCTCGGGGCGGCGCGACCGCGCCGCGAGGTCGTGGGAGGTCGCGACGGCGCTCGCGGAGCGCGGAATCGACACGCCCGAGCCTCTCGCCGTCGCGCGGGTCGGAGACGAGGGCTGGTACGTCGCGCGGCGCCTCGAGGGCGCCGAGCAGATACGCCGCTGGTTCCTTCGCCGCGACGACGCGACGCGCCCCGCGCCGCCGCTCCCGTACGCGTTCGAGGAGGTCGTCGCCGCTCTCGCGCGCCTCGCGCGCCGGCTGCACGACGGCGGCGTCTTCTTCCGGGACTTCACGGACGGCAACGTCCTCGTCACCCGGGGGGCGGAAGGACCGCGGCTCTGGCTCGTCGACCTCGACCGGGCACGCGTCGGGACGGCCCCGGTCTCCACCCTCCGGCGCTGCCGGGACCTCGCCCGCCCGGGACTGAACCGGCCGGAGGACCTCAAGCTCCTTCTCTCCAGTTACTTCGAGCCGCAGCCGGTGCCGTTTCTCGCCGCCCGCTGCGTCCCCTTCCTGAGACGCCGCGTCGTCCTCTGGGACGCCTTCAAGGCCCGGGCGCGCCCCTGGCGGAAGTGACCCGGTCCCAGTGGCTTATCCTCCGTAAACCGGCGCCGGGCCGCCGGCGTCAAATCCGCGTGACCGGAGTCGCCTTGGCCAAGGTCCTGAATTTCCCGCCGCGGGCGGACGGAAAGACGGGCGAGACCGAAGAGCCTCGCGTCGGCGAGGAGGCGCGCGTCCGCGCCGACCGCGTGAAGGCCGAGGAGGAGATCCTCGCGCGCGTCGTCGCCGGCGACGTGGAAGCCTTCGAGTATTTCGTCGTGACGTACCAGAGGCGGATCACGCGATTCGTCTTCGCGCTCCTGCGCGACCCGTCGGAGGCGGACTGCGTCGCGCAGGACGTCTTCGTGAAGGCTTTTCGCGCGCTCCGGGAATTCAAGGGCGAGGCCGCCTTCGAGACCTGGCTCACGCGGATCGCGATCAACACCGTCCGCGACCGCGTCCGGCGCCGGCGCCCCGTCGTGACGTTCTCCGAGCTGCGCTCCCTCGACGACGACGACGGCCCGGAGATCCCGCCCGCGCTCGACCCCGCCGACGGCACGTCCCCGGAGAGGGACCTCCTCTCGGGCGACATCCGCCGGCGCATCGCGGAGGCGCTCGTGACGCTCTCCCCGCGGCAGCGCGCGATCTTCGTCATGAAGCACTACGAGGAGAAGTCCATCGCCGAGATCGGGCAGTCGACCGGCCTCGACGAGGGCACCATCAAGTCCCATCTCTTTCGCGCGGCCCGCAAGCTGCGCATCTGCCTGGAGGACCTGCGATGAGCGCCACGCCGCACCTGAGCGCCGACGAGATCGTCGCGCGCGTCTTTCCCGAGGAGGGCGGGCCGGCCGCCGTCCCGCCTCACCTCGCGGGCTGCGCCGCCTGCCAGGAGCGGGTCGCGCGTCTCCGCGAAGCCTGGCTGCTCGACCGTGGCGCCGTGGCCGGCTACGTGGAGGGCCTGCCGGAGTCGTTCTGGTCCGCCCAGGCCGATCGGGCGATGAAGGAGATCCGGGCCGGCGCCACGCCGCGCGCCGCCTCGTCCGCCGCGCGCTCCTTCCGCCCGCGGCTCCTCCGGCATCCGTTCCTCGCGTTCGGCAGCCTCGCCGCCGCGCTCGTCCTCGTGGCGTCCGTCACGCTCTCCCGCGTCGCGACGCCTCCTCCGGACGCCCGGAGCGCCGCCGTCGAGCGTCCGACGCCGTCGGCGGTCGACCGCTCCGACGAGGAGCTCCTCCGGGCGATCGACCAGGTGCTCGACGACTCGTCCCTCTCGCACCTCGCTCCCGAGGACACGCTGTGAGGACTCGCGCCGCCCTTCTCGCGGCGGCCTGCGCGGTGTTCGGTCTCGTCCCCGTGGCGGCCCAGATGCCCGAGACGCCGCCCGGCAAGTGGTGGAAGCGCCCGCGCGTCGTCCAGGTCCTCAAGCTCACGCCCGACCAGCAGGACAGGCTCGAGGAGATCTTCGCGCGCAACCGGCGCGCCTTCGTCGACCTCAAGGCGGAGGTCGAGAAGAGCCAGATCGACGTGGAGGAGCTCGTCGCGAAGAAGGACTCGGACCCGAAGCGCGTGGCGGCTGCCGTCGACGCCCTCGAGCAGTCGCGGATGAGGCTGCGCAAGTCCGTCACGATGATGTTCCTCGAGCAGAGGGCCGTCCTGACGCCGCAGCAGTGGAAGGCTTTCCTGGACCGCCGCGACGACTGGCGGCGGGAGCGGCTCGAGGAGCGGCACCGCGGCGACCTGGAGCGCCGCGGCGAGATGCCTCCGCCCGAGCAGCCCCCCGCGTCCGCGCGCCCCGCGCCGGACCCGAGGTCCGACTAGAGTCCTCAGGGCGCGGGCGTCCCCAGCGCCTTCGGGGCGCCGCCGCGTCCGCGTCCGGCCGCGAGCGCCGCGAGCGCGAGGAGGCCGGGAAGCGCGAGGAAGACCGAATACGGAATGCGCGTCGCGCCGCCCGCCTGGAGCCGGTACGCGAGTGCCGTCGCCCCGCCGATGAGGAGGGCGCCGGGAACGAGGCGCAGAGGCTTCCAGCGCGCGAAGACGACGAGGGCGAGGGCGAGGAACCCCCGCCCGGCGGTGACGCCCTCGACGAAGGTCGGAGAAACCGTGAGGACGAGAACGGCGCCGCCTGCTCCCGCGAAGGCGCCGGCGACGAGGGAGGCGGCGGTCCGGACGAAAACGACGGAGCCTCCGAGGGCCTCGAGCGCGAGCGGGTTCTCGCCCGCGGCCGCGACGGCGAGGCCGGGACGCGTCCTCGTGAGGAAGAGCTCGAGGGCGACCGGCGCGACGAAGGAGACGAGGACGGCGGCGGGCAGACCGAACAGGACGGGCGGAAGAGTGGCGATCTCGAGGACCGAGCCGGTCGCGCCCGCGAGGAGACTGTAGCCGAAACCCGTCGCACCGGCCCCGACGAGGTTCCACGCGGTGCCGACGAGCACGGCGTCGGCGCGGCCGGCCACCGCGAAGAGCGCGAAGGCGCCGCCGGCGAGAAGACCGGTCGACGCCGCGGCGAGGAGCGCGCCGTGCGGCGACGCCCCGCGCTGAGAGGCCGCAAAGGCGGTGAAGGCGCCGAGGAGCATCGTTCCCTCGACGCCGATCTGGATCGATCCGGCCCTTTCGAGGAGGAGCTCGCCGGCGGCCGCGAGAAGGAGCGGCGCCGCGAGGAGGACGGTCACGGTCAGGAAACCGCTCACGGGGCGCTCCGCGCCGCGCGCGCCCGCGCCGCGAGGACGGTGAGGACGACGACGCCGGGGACGAGCGAGGCGAGCGCCGCGGGGACGCCCGTGTCGCGCTGCATCGCCGACGATCCGGCGCCGAGCGCGGCGAGGACGAGCGCGGCGGCCGCGGACGGAACCGGCTGCGCCTGACCGAGAAGGGCCGCCGCGAGGCCCGAGTAGCCGACGCCGGCCGAGAAAGGATCGTAGAGGCGGCCCGTCACCGCGAGCACCTCGAGGCCGCCGGCGAGGCCCGCGAGGGCGCCGGAGGCCGCGAAGGCGAGGAGCCGCAGCCGCGCGCGGGGCAGGCCGATCGCGCGCGCCGCCTTCGGGGAAAGACCGATCGCGCGCAGCTTCAGGCCGAGGGGCGTCGCGGCGAGGAGGATCGCGAGGCCGGCCGCGGCCGCGAAGGCGAAGAGGAAGGCGGCGGTCGCGCGGCTTCCCGCGAGGAGGGGCCCGAGGCGGACGGCGTCGGGGAGCGGGCGGCTCTGGGGGTAATCGCCCGCAGGGTCGCGCAGAGCGCCCCTCACGAGACCGCTCACGGCCGTGGCCGCGACGAGATTGAGCAGGATGGTCGACAGGACCTCGGGCACCTCGCGTTTCTCGGCAAGGAGCGCGGCCGGGACCACCCACAGGGCGCCTGCGGCCGCCGCCGCCGCGAGGACGAGGAATCGCGTCGGGAGAGGCGCCGCGGGAAGGGCCGCCCCCGCGGCCGCCGCCGCCGCTGCGCCCGCGAGGAACTGACCCTCGAGGCCGATGTTGAGGACGCCGGCCTTCAGCGCGAGGCAGCCCGCCATCGCCGTGAGAACGAGTCCGGTCGAGCGCACGAGGGTCTCGCCCAGGGCGGCGCGCGAGCCCAGGCTCCCCGCGGCGAGGGAGCGCAGGGCGTCGAGGGGAGAGGCGCCGGCGACGAGCGCGAGGAGGGCGAGCGACGCGACGGCGGTCCCGGCAGCGACGAGAGACGCGAGGACGCGCGGTGGCGTCCTCATGCCGCGAGGCCCGCCATCATCCGGCCCAGCGTCACGAGCGGGGTGCCGGGCGGCAGCGCGGGCCCGACCTCCCCGCGGTACACGACGCGCACCGAGCCGCGGAAGAGGAACGCCTCGTCCGGGTCCGCCGACACGGCGAGGACGGAGGCGCCGGCGGCGCAAGCCCCGGCGAGCCGGGCGCGCACGGCCGAGGAGGCCGCGAGGTCGAGGCCGCGCGTCGGGTGGATCGCGACGACGAGGCGCGGCGCTCCCGCGAGCTCGCGCGCGAGGACGAGCTTCTGCTGGTTGCCGCCGGAGAGCGATCGCGCGGGCGCGTCCGCCGACTCCCCGCGCACGGCGAAGGCCGAGAGACGCTCCGCGGCGCGCCTCCGCAGCGCCGGCCGGTCCAGGAGCACGCGACCCGGAGGCGCGGGCAGCGCGAGGTTCTCGGCGAGGGACAGGTCGAGGACGAGGCCTTCGTCGCGTCGATCCGCGGGCACGAACGCGCCGCCCGCGGCGCGGAAAGCGAGGGGGTCGCCCGAGACCGGCATCGGCTCGCCGGCGACGCGCACCTCCCCGGCGAAGGGCGCGAGCCCCGCGATCGCGGACGCGATCACGTCCGCCCCGTTCCCGTCGATCGCGAGGAGGACGAGAAGCTCGCCGGGGAGGAGACGAAGATCGATTTGCTTCCCTTGTGAGCCGCGCGGGGCAAATTCCGCGAGGGCGAGGTTGGCCGTGTCGCCGATTGCGGCGCTGCGCGCCGCGTTCTTCGAAGGTCTGGCAGCGCCGGGGCTTCGGGTCCCGCCTCGACGCCCCTCGACCGGCCCGCCGCCCTCTTCACCTTCTAAGAAGGTCTTCGGGATCTCTTCGGACGCCGCCTCCCGCTCCGCTCCCGCGATCAGCAGGCCGCCGATCTCGTCCGCGCTGGTCTCCGCGACTCGGCAGGCCTTGACCGTCGTTCCCCTCGCGAGGAGCGTCAGGCGGTCGGCGGCCGCGAAGACTTCCGCGAGGCGGTGGGTGATGAGAACGATCGCGGCGCCGGATTCCGCGCGCTCCCTCAGGGCCGTGAAGAGGGAGGCCGTCTCGTCGGGGGAGAGGACGGCCGTGGGCTCGTCGAGGATGAGGACTTCGGGGGCGCCCGCGAGCGCTCCCGCGATCTCGATGCGCTGGCGCGTCCCGACGGGCAGCGTTTCGACGCGGTCGTCCGCCCCGCCGAGCTCGAGCGCGAAGTCCCGCGCGAGCCGCGCGACGCGCGCCCGCCGGGCGCGGGCGCTCTCGAAGATTGGAGCCCTCCGGTCGAGAAACGCGAGGTTGTCCGCGACGCTCGTTCCGCCTACGAGGAGATCGTGTTGCGGAACGAGGGCGATTCCGGCGTCGCGGGCGTCTCGCGCCCGGCGGAAGGCGACGACCCGGCCGTCGCGGAGGATCTCCCCGGAGTCGGCCGCGAGGCGTCCGGCCGCGATCGAGACGAGCGTCGACTTGCCGGCGCCGTTCTCGCCGAGGACGGCGTGGATCTCGCCGGGGAAGAGGGCGAGGTTCGCCTCGGAAAGAGCCCGGGTCTCGCCGAAGCGCTTCGAGATCCGCCGCAGCTCGAGAGCCGGGGACGAAGAACCCCTCAGAAGTTCCCCCGCGGCACGACGAGGGTCCCCGCCCGGATCTTCCCCTCGGCCGCCTTCAGCTCGTCGCGAACGGCCTGCGGGACGTTCGCCTTCGGCGAGATGACGAACGAGACGACGCCGCTCGCGAGGCCGTAGCGCAGGGGCTTGCCGTCGAACGTCCCGGCCTTCACGCGCCGGGCGGTCTCGACGAAGGCCCGCGGCATGTCGATGACCGCCGAGGCGACGATGGACGGAGAGAGCGCGTTCTGGTCGCGGTTCGTGCCGAACGCCCGGATCCCGCGCTCCTCGGCCGCCTTGAAGACGCCGAGCGCCGCCGCGTCGGCGTTCTGGAAGAGGAAGTCGGCCCCGCGGTCCGCGAGCGCCAGGGCGGCAGCCTTCGCTCCGGCGACGTCCTCGAACGAACCCGTGAAGACGGGCGTCGCCGTTCCGGAAGGGTTCGCGGCCCTGAATCCGCCTGCGAACGCGAGGAACGTCGACGTGATGGACGGCAGCTCGACGCCCCCCACCATGCCGGCCCTGCCCGTCTTCGTCATCCGGCCCGCCATGAGGCCGCAGAGGTACGCGGCCTGCTCGAGCTCGAAGACGATCGGCGCGAGGTTCGGGGCGGTGCGCGAGCCGGACGTCGTCACGAAGACGGTCTTCGGGAACTCCTTCGCGACGCGCTCGGCGGCGTCCTGGAACTCGAAGCCGTGTCCGAAGACGAGGCTCGTCCCTTTCGCCGCGTACGCCCGGAATTGCTCCTCGAATTCCGACGGCGAGCTCACCTGCACGTGCGAGACGCCCGCGCCCAGCTCCTTCTCGATTTCCCGAAGACCTTCGTACGCGCCCGCGTTCCAGCCGGCGTCGGAGACGGGTCCCGGGGTCAGGAGGGCGACCGTGAAGGGAGGTGCGGCCGCCCGGGGAGTCCCCGCCTCGCGGGAACCGCAGGAGGCGAGCGCGGCCGCCGCGGCGCAGGCGGCGAACGGACGGAGGATTCGACGGTTCATGTCACTCCCCGGCTCCTTATGATCATGCCATGGCGTTGAGTCTCGATTCCGCCTCGAAGGCGCGCGTCCTCGACTTCGTCCGGCCGCTCTCCGTCGGCCTCGACGGCATGACGAACTTCGGGTTCGTGGAGAGAAGAGTTCGGATTTCGGATTTCTTGGAAGGTGAAGAGGGGAAGGCCGGCGCGAGGGACTGCGGCGAGGCCGACCCGAATCGTCTGTTCCTGCTTGCCGCGTTTGCGGGGCTCCCCGCCGCGCGCCGCATCACGCGCGACAGCCGTGAAGAGCTGCTTCTCCGCTCCGTGTCCCTTTCATTCGACGAAATCTCTTCTCTTTCTCTTTCCCTCTCTCGCCTCGGCTCCAAGCCCGAGACCTTTGAGGAAAAGATCGTCCACGACGCGATGCTCCTCGAGTCGGTCGGGGCCTACGGCGTGACGCAGATTCTCGTCGCGGGGGCGCGCGAGCGGATGACGCTCGCCGAGATGGCGGACGAGATCGACGCGCGCATGGACGCCGCGCGCTTCGCGACGGCCGCGGGGGGTCGGCTCGCGAGCGAGCGGATCGCCTTCGCGAAGGAGTTCGCCGCGAAGCTGCGGGCCGAGGCCGCGGAGTTCGGGACGACGGCCGCGCCGTCCGATTAGACGATCGAGCGCCCCGCGTCGACGGCGACGACCTGGCCCGTCATGGACCGGTTCTCGAGGATCGCGATTGCCATTGCCCCGAGATCGGCGACGGCGACGCGCCGCTTCAGCGGCGTCTTCCCGACGAGCGTCGCGACGGCCGCCGGGCTCATGTCCGCGGGTGGCAGGACGACGCCCGGCGCGATCGCGTTCACCCGGACGTTCGGGCCGAGCGCGGCCGCGAGGTTGCGCACGAGGGCGTTGATCGCGGCCTTCGCGACGGCGTGCGGGACGTGCGAGGGCCACGCCTGCGTCGCCGCGACGTCGGAGACGAGCAGGATCGAGCCGGACGAGCGCGCGAGCTCGGGCGCGAACGCCTGCGCCAGGAAGAACGCCGCGCGGGGGCCGGCGGAGAAGACGGCCTCCCAGTCGGAGGGAGTCACCGAGGCGAACGGCTTCGGAATCCACGGCGAGGCGGCGTGCACGAGCGCGTCGAGTCGACGGGGAAGTCCAGACGCGGCGGACGAAGACGACGAAGAGGAGGAACGAAAGAGGGGAGAAGAGAAGATTTCTTCGAAGAGTCTGATCGGTGCGCCGTCGGCGGCGAAATCGGCACGGAAGGCCTCCGCGCGGACCCCCTCTTCCTTTCTGAGAAAATCCACGGCGCGACGCGCTTCTTCGGCATCGCTCCTGTAGGAGAGCGCAATCGAATAGCCGCTCTTCGCCAGGGCCTTCGCGAACTCGAACCCCAGGCGCTTCGCACCTCCCGTGACGAGCGCGACCTTCCGCGGATCGGCCGCCCCGCTCACGTCGCGGCTCCCGCGCCGGGCGGGACGAGCGTCGCGGCCTCGTCCATGAGCTGGTTCGTCTCCGCCATCGCGGTGAGCTCCTTTCCGAACGCCGCGAGGTGGAGGAGGATCGCGAGGATCGCGGACACGAGGTGCAGCCACGCGGGAGTCGCGCCCGTGTGGGCGCCCGCTCCGAGCAGGCCGGTCGCGAGCGCCGAGAGGGGCGCGAACGTCGCCAGGGCCGAGGTCCGGGCCTTGAACTCGCGGACACGGCGGAGGATGTAGTCGCGGCCCGCCTGGTCCGGCCTCCTGCCGGCGGCCTCCTTCAGCAGCTTGCCGGTCCCGATGAAGAAGAAGAGGACCATCGACTGCGTGAAGAGGGAGAAGAGGACCGTCGGAACGGCGACGGCGATGTGGCGGGCGGCGGGGAGCCCGCCCGCGGCGTGCGACAGCGCCCAGCCCGACCAGGCCGAGAGGCCGAGACCCGCCAGCGTGAACAGGGAGAGCAGGGAAAGGGCGAGCGCCACGGCGCGTCACTATAATCCGAGGCTCCGGCCTCACATTCTGGAGGATCCGTCATGACGCCACGCACGCTGGTCGACATCTTCAGGAACCTCGAGAAGACTCCGAAGCCGGATCTTCTCCTCGTGAAGAGGTCGGGCGCGTGGACTCCGATCTCGACCGCGCAGTTCATGGACAGTGTCCGCGCGGTCTCGTGCGCGCTCGAGGGACTGGGCGTAGGGCCCGGCGCCCGCGTCGCGCTCCTCTCCGAGAACCGGCCCGAGTGGTCCATCGTGGACTTCGCCTGCCAGTGCTACGGCGCGGTCCTCGTCCCCGTGTTTCCGACGATGGTCGAGGAGCAGGTCGCGTACCTCCTGAAGGACTCGGGGGCCACGGTCGCGTTCGCCTCGGTCGAGGAGCAGGCGAAGAAGCTCCTCGGGGTGCGGGACGCGTCTCCCGAGGTGAGGGCTTCGCTCCGGCACGTCGTCGCCTTCGAGCGCGCGAACCTCGCGGGCGTGATTGCGTTCACCGACGTCCTCGAGAAGGGCAAGGCGGCCTACGCGGCGGACCCCGCGGCGTTCGAGAAGCGCGCCGACGCCCGCGAGCCCGGCGATCTCGCGACGTTCATCTACACGTCGGGCACGACGGGCGAGCCGAAGGGCGCGATGCTCACGCAGTCGAATTTCGTCTCCAACGTCGTCGCGGCGTGCTCCATCGTGCCCTTCGACTCCGCCGTGGTCGCCCTCTCCTTCCTGCCGCTCTCGCACGTCTTCGAGCGCACGATCGAGTACGCCTACTACCACCGGGCGGTCACGATCGCGTACGCGGAGTCCATCGACAAGCTCCGCGACAACATGAAAGAGGTGAACCCGCACCTCTTCGGCGCGGTCCCGCGCGTTTACGAGAAGATCTACGCCCGCGTTCAGGAAAACCTCGGAAAGTCCTCCCCGGGCAAGAGGAAGCTGTTCGCGCGGGCGATCGACGTCGGCAAGAAGATCGTCGCCCTGAAGGCGCGGAAGGAGACGCCGGGCTTCGCGCTCGCGCTGCAGCACTTCACGTTCGAGCGCCTCGTCTACCGCAAGGTGCGGTCCGCGCTCGGGTCGCGCTTCCGTTTCGCGATCTCCGGAGGGGCCCCCCTCGCGAGGGAGCTGGCGGAGTTCTTCTGGGCGATCGGCGTCGAGATCTACGAGGGGTACGGCCTCACGGAGACGAGCCCCGTCATCGCCCTCGCGTGCCCGTCCGCGTGGCGTCTCGGGACCGTCGGGAAGGTCGTTCCCGGCGTCGAGTGCCGCATCGCGGCGGACGGCGAGATCCTCACCCGCGGGCCGCACGTCATGAAGGGCTACTACGGCAAGCCCAGGGAGACGGCCGACGCGATCGACTCCGAGGGTTGGTTCCACACGGGCGACATCGGAGTCATCGACACCGAGGGGTTTCTCTCGATCACGGACCGCAAGAAGGAGATCCTCGTCAACTCGAACGGCAAGAACATCGCCCCGGCGCCGATCGAGGCCTTCCTCAAGAGCCAGGACTTCGTCTCGCTGCCCGTCATCATCGGCGACAAGAGGAAGTTCCTCTCCTGTCTCATCATCCCGAACTTCGAGAAGCTCGCGTCGTGGGCCGAGGGGAACGGCCTCGCGGGACGGCCGATGGAGGAGCTCGTGAAGGAGCCGCGCGTCCTCGCGCTCTTCCAGTCCGCGATCGACCGCTGGAACGACGGAAAGGCCCACGAGCAGCTCGTCCACCGGTTCGCGGTGCTTCCGCGGGACCTCACGATCGAGGGAGGCGAGCTGACGCCGACGCTCAAGGTCAAGCGCCGCGTCGTCGACCAGCGCTACAAGCACCTGATCGACGAGATGTACGAGGGGGCGGGCGCGTAAACGGCCCGGCCGGACGGAATGCGCGTCGTCGTCGCCCTCGGAGGAAACGCCCTGCTCAGGCGCGGGGAGCCCATGACCGCGGAGAACCAGCGCGCGAACGTGCAGAGGGCCGCGGCCGCGCTCGCCCCGGTCGCGCGGGACCACGAGCTCGTCATCTCGCACGGCAACGGGCCGCAGGTGGGCCTGCTCGCGCTCCAGGCCGAGTCGGGGCTCGACGCCGCGCACTTCCCGCTGGACGTGCTCGGCGCCCAGACCGAAGGGATGATCGGCTACATGATCGAGCAGGAGCTCGGGAACCTCCTGCCGTTCGAGAAGCCGTTCGCGACCCTGCTCACGATGGTCGAGGTCGATCCGGCGGATCCGGCGTTCCGCAGCCCGAACAAACCGATCGGCCCCGTCTACGCCGAGGAGGACGCGAAGCGCCTCGCGAAGGAGCGCGGCTGGGCCATCGCGCCGGACGGCGGGAAGTGGCGGCGCGTCGTGGCGTCCCCGCAGCCGAAGCGCATCTTCGAGATCCGGCCCGTGAAGTGGCTCCTCGAGAAGGGGACGATCGTGATCTGCGGCGGCGGCGGCGGCATCCCCACCGTCTACGGGGAGGACGGCGGGCTCCGGGGCGTCGAGGCCGTCATCGACAAGGACCGCGTGGCCGCCCTCCTCGCCCAGCAGCTCGACGCCGACTTCTTCGTGATGGCGACCGACGTGCCGGCCGTGTCGGTCGGGTGGGGAACCCCGTCCGCGAAGGCGATCCGCCGCGCGTCCCCGGCGGCGATCGGGCGCTTCGACTTCGCGTCGGGCTCGATGGGACCGAAGGTCGAGGCGGCCCGCGACTTCGCCGCGCGCACGGGGAAGACGGCCGCGATCGGCGCGCTCGAGGACGTCCCGCGGATCCTCGCGGGAGAGGCCGGGACGCTCGTCTCGAACGCGGTCGCGAGGATCGAGTGGGCCCCTCAGGAGAGCCTGACGCTCTTCGAGGACTAGGGGGCGTCAGGTTTTCGTGCGCCAGACGGAGACCGACGCCGTCACGGCCGTCCGCCCGGAGTTCCAGAGCAGGACGCGGTACCGCGGGAAACCGACCTCCATCCGGACCTGCCTCGCCGTCAGCGTGGCCGACGACCCCTCCAGCGGCACCCCGACCTCGCCCGCCGAGGGCAGGAGCTGGAGGACGCGGTAAGCGCGGTCGTACGGGAAGACGTCGGGGATGAGGATGGCGCCCACGGCGCCGCCCGGCTCAACGGGTCCCTTCACCTCGACGGCGAGGTTGAGGACGAGGTGCGTGAAGCCCTCGCACTCGACGACGCCCGCGTCCACGAGGTTCGTCACCTCGGTCCTGGGCACGGGCGGAACGACGATGCCGCGCGCCGCGAGGAACTGTTTCGAGCCGTCGGCCGGCCCGATCGTCCCGTGCTGGCCGGGCGCGGGAAGCGCGGTGGAAAGGAGCGCGAGAAACGCGACGGGTCGAAGAGTACGGCGCATGAGGCCTCCGCGTGCGAGGGATTCGGGGCGTGCCGTTGATCCTACGGAGGCCGGGCGCGTGCCGTTGCGACGCTTGACACCCCGCGGGCCGCGTTCTAGTCTGCTGAATGATGGCTCATTCATCCGGACTCGCCGACGCCCAGGCCGCCGCGGCGGCGGCCGAGAGAGCCGCTCCGGGCGCCGACCCCGAAAAGCGCCGACGCATCCTCGACGCGGCGATCCGCACGTTCGGCCGGAGGGGGTTCCACGAGGCGCACATCGCCGACATCGCCGCGGACGCGAAGGTCGCCGAGGGCACCGTCTACCTCTATTTCCGCAACAAGGAGGACCTCCTCGGCGTCGTCTTCGACGAGTCGATGGACGACGTTCTCGAGAAAGGGCGCGCGATCGCGCGCGCGGACGCGCCCGCGTCGGAGCGGCTCACGGCGCTCGTCGAGCTGCATCTGCAGTTCATCGGCTCCGACCGCGACCTCGCGTCCGTCTTCCAGATCGAGCTGAGGCGCAGCGCGCGCCTCGTCGAGCGCTTTTCGCGCAGCAAGCTCGTCGAGCACTTCCGTCTCCTCGGCGACGTCCTGAAGGAGGGCGTCGCGAGCGGAGAGTTCCGGAAGGATCTCGACCCGCGGCTCGCGGTCCGGATCCTCTTCGGGGCCGCCGACGAGATCCTCTCGGAGTGGCTCCTGTCGGGGGAGCAGAAGCCGAGCGCCGACGCGACGCGGCTCGTGGGGACTCTGCTCAGAGGGTTTTCGGAGAAAGAGAGAGAAGAGAAGAAGGTCTCTTCGAAGGTGAAGAGGGAGATGCTCCCCTCCCGGCACAGGAGTCGTCCCAAGTGAGCAGAGCCGCATTCATCCTCAACGGCGCACGGACGCCGTTCGCCCGCATGGGCACGGACTTCGCCGCCGTCTCGGCGGTCGATCTCGGCCGCGCCGCGGCCGTCGAGGCCATGGCGCGCTCGGGCATCGAGCCGGCCGCCGTCGACCAGACGATCTTCGGCAACATCGCGACGCCGGTCGACGCCGCGAACATCTCGCGCATCATCGCGCTCCGCGCGGGAGTCCCGAAGGAGAAGCCGGCGCACTCGGTGTCGCGAAACTGCGCGTCCGGGATCGAGTCCGTCGTCGAGGCGGCCCGCCTCGTCGCGACCGGCGAGGCGGACGTCGTCCTCGCGGGCGGCGTCGAGAACATGACGCAAATTCCGTTTCTCTATCGCGACTCGGTCAAGGGCGTCTTCGCGAAGGCCGGGATGGCGAAGACCGCCGGCCAGCGCATCGGAGCGCTCGCCGCCATGCCGTGGAAAGACCTCATGAACCCGGTCGTCGGTCTCCGCCAGGGGCTCACCGACCCCGTGTGCGACCTCGGGATGGGCGACACCGCCGAGATCCTCGCCCGGGAAGGGAAGATCACGCGCGAGGAGCAGGATCACTTCGCGCTGCGCTCTCACCAGCGCGCGACGGAGGCGAGGTCCAAGCTCGCCCTCGAGATCGTTCCGGTTCCGGTGCCGCCGGACTACGACCGCGTGCTCACGTCCGACAACGGCGTGCGCGAGAACCAGACGATGGAGGCCCTCGCGAAGCTCAAACCGGTCTTCGACCGGCGATACGGCACGGTGACCGCGGGCAATTCCTCCCAGATCACGGACGGAGGCGCCGCCGTCGTCGTCGCCGCGGAGGACTTCGTCGTCCGGCACGGCCTCAAGCCCGTCGGCCGCGTCGAGAGCTGGGGCTTCGCGGGCCTCGAGCCCGAGCGCATGGGCCTCGGGCCGGCGCGCTCGACGCCCGTCGCGCTCCGGAAGGCGGGCCTCTCGCTGGCGGACATCGGCCTCGTCGAGATGAACGAGGCTTTCGCCGCGCAGGTGCTCGCGAACCTCAGGGCGTTCTCGGCGTCTCCGGAGCTCGGCGAGATCCACGAGGACAACCTGAACGTGAACGGCGGAGCGATCGCCCTCGGCCACCCCGTGGGCTGCTCGGGGACCCGCCTCGTCCTGACGCTCCTCTACGAAATGCGGCGGCGGAGCGTCCGCCACGGGCTCGCGACGCTGTGCGTCGGAGGCGGCCAGGGGGCTTCGATCATCCTGGAGAGCGCGTAGAGAGAGAGTTTTCGGAGAGAGTACTTAGGAAGATTTCTCAGAAAGGGGGAGACGCTGCGGCGCGGCCCGCGTCGGCGCCGCCCGGTCGCAGCGGAACTCAACCGTGTCCATCACCTTCGAAGAAGAACAAGCCGAAGCCCTCGCGCAAACGACGCCTCGGGCTCCGGTCTTTCGCCTGACCGTCGAGGCCGACGGCCTCGCCGTCCTCGAGTTCGACGCTCCGGGCGAGAAGGTGAACAAGTACTCGCGGCCCGTCATGCTCGAGCTCGACCGGATGATCGATTCTCTCGCGTCCCGGACGGACGTGAGGGCGCTGGTCCTCGTGTCGAGGAAGCCCGGCGTCTTCATCGCGGGCGCCGACGTGAACGAGATCGCCAGGGCCGACCGGGACACGGATCCGGAGTTCATTCGCGGGCCGCACCGGACGTTCAACAAGCTCGCGAACCTCCCGTTTCCGACGGTCGCCGCCATCGACGGCGCGTGCGTGGGCGGCGGGTGCGAAACGGTCCTCGCGATGGACTGGCGTCTCGCCTCCGACTCGCCGAAGACGCAGATCGGGCTGCCGGAGATCAAGCTCGGGATCCTCCCGGCCTGGGGCGGGACGACGCGCCTCCCGCGGATGATCGGGCTCGCCGGAGCGCTCGACGTCATCCTCGCGGGCAAGGTCCTCGACGCGCGGCGCGCGAAGAAGGCGGGGCTCGTGGACGAGGTCGTCCCGGCGACCCTTCTCGAGGAGGTGGCCCGGGGCTGGGCCCTCGGGAAGATCGGCACGGGAAAGAGGTCGAACGCCGGCCCCGGCGGCGGCCCGGCGCGCGTGAGGGAGGGCTCCCTCGCGGAGAGGATCCTCGAGGGCCCCGCCAGGGGCGTCGTGTTCTCGAAGGCCCGGGCCTCCGTGATGAAGGAGACGAAGGGCCACTACCCGGCCCCGCTCGCGGCGCTCGCCGTCGTCGAAAAGGGCTTCGGCGCGCCGTTCGAGAAGGCGCTCGAGCTCGAAGTCGAGGGCGTCCGCTCTCTCATCGGGACGCCGACGATGCGGAGCCTCATCGGCCTTTTCTTCCGGATGGAGGAGGTCAAGAAGGAGACGGGCGTGGAGGGGCTCGGCGTCGGGGCCGTCAAGCCCCGGAAGGTCTCGCGCGTCGGCGTCCTCGGCGCCGGCGTCATGGGGGGCGGCATCGCGCAGCTCGCCGCGGACCGGGGCCTGCCCGTCCGGATGAAGGACATCAGGCCCGAAGCGCTCGCGCTCGGGTACGCGCAGGCGGCGCGGATCTGGAAGGAGAAGCTCCGGAAGCGCCGGATGTCGAAGGCCGAGTTCGCCGGAAAGATGGCGCTCCTCGGCGGTTCGCTCGACTACGCCGGCTTCGAGACGTGCGGGATCACGATCGAGGCCGTCCTCGAGAAGATGGCCGTCAAGCGCGCCGTCCTCGCGGACTGGGAGAGGGTCGTCCCGGCGGCGGCGATCTTCGCGTCCAACACGTCGACCCTCCCGATCACGGAGATCGCCGCGGACGCGGCCCACCCCGAGCGCGTCGTCGGCATGCATTTCTTCAACCCGGTCCACAAGATGCCGCTCGTCGAGGTCATCTACGGAAGGAAGACCGACCCCGAGGTCACGGCGACCGTCTTCGACCTCGCGAAGAGGATGGGGAAGACGCCGGTCGTCGTGAAGGACTCGCCGGGATTTCTCGTGAACCGCATCCTCGGGCCGTACATCGCCGAGGCCGCACGCCTCGTCCTCGAGGGCGCCGACTTCACGGCGGTCGACAAGGCCCTGCGCGCGTTCGGGATGCCGGTCGGGCCGATCGAGCTCCTCGACGACGTCGGCATCGACGTCGCGGCGAAGGCCTCCGAGACGCTCTCGAAGGCCTGGCCCGACCGCATGCCGCAGGATCCCGCGCTCGAGAAGCTCGTCACAGCGGGAAGGATCGGAAGAAAAGCGAAGAAGGGGTTCTATTTCTACGAAGGCGAGAGAAGGGGCGGCCCCGACCCGGACGCTTATCGCGATCTCGGCCTCTCTTCACCTTCTCAGAAATCCCCTCTCTCTTCCTCCGAGATCGTCGAAAGACTCGTCCTCCCCATGATCAACGAGGCGGCTTTCTGCCTCGCCGAAGGCGTCGTCGCGAGCCCCGCGAAGCTGGACCTCGCGATGATTTTCGGCACCGGCTTCCCGCCCTTCCGCGGCGGCCTGTGCGCGCACGCGGACGCCGTGGGCGCGAAGGCGGTCGTCGAGGGCCTCCAGAAGCTCGCTTCGGAGAAGGGCGGCCGCTTCGCCCCGGCGCCGATGCTCGTCGAGATGGCGAGGGCCGGGAAGAAATTCTTCGAGTGAGATATCCCTCGAACCGCCGACGTCAAGGGTCAAAGACCGCTGCGCGGCGCGCGGAGCGCGCCCTTGACGTCGCCGGTTCGAGAGACAGATTTCCATCTATCGGCGGCTGCATCAGCAGCCGCCGCATATGAGAAGAGGATCGACGACGTAAGGAGTCGAGATGTCCACAGTCAAAGAAGAAGCCGCCGTCAGGCCCGTGACCGTCGAGGTCGAGTCGTTCCTCAAGACGCTGTTCCAGGGGCACATCGCCGAGGACCTCGTCTTCCCCTACCCGGAGATCCCCGCCGACGTGAAGGAGACGGTCGCGGCTTTCGGGGACGCCTATACCGAGTTCGACGCGGCCCACCTCGACTCCGAGAAGATGGACGCGGAGCACCACTTCCCGCGCGAGGCCGTCAAGGCGATGGGCGAGCTCGGCGTCCTCGGGATGACGGTCCCCGAGGAGTACGGCGGAAGCGGCTTCAGCTCGGCCGCGTACTGCCGCATGACGGAGACGATCGCGCCTCTCGACGCCTCCGCGTCGATCGTGGTCGGAGCGCACCTGTCGATCGGCAGCAAGCCGGTCGTCCTCTTCGGGAGCGAGGAGCAGAAGAGGAAGTGGCTGCCCGACCTCGCGAGCGGCAAGCTCGTGGCCGCGTTCTGTCTCACGGAGCCCGAGGCGGGCTCGGACGCGGGCTCCCTGCGGACGACGGCGGACTACGACGCCGCCACGGACACGTACGTCCTGAACGGGACCAAGCAGTGGATCTCGAACGGCGGGTTCGCGACCTTCTTCTCGGTCTTCGCGCGCGTGCCGTCGGGCGAGAAGGACGGCCACAGGGAGATCGGCTGCTTCGCCGTCGTCACGAACCCGGACGGGACCCTTCCGGGCCTGAGGCGCGGCGCCGAGGAGAAGAAGCTCGGCCTGTGCGCCTCCTCGACGTGCCAGATCATCTTCGAGAACTGCCGCATCCCGGCCGCGAACCTCGTCGGCGGGAAGGGGCACGGATTCAAGATCGCCCTCGAGACGCTCAACACGGGCCGCACGTCGCTCGGCGCGGGCTCGGTCGGCGGCTCGAAGATGATGATCAAGCTCGCCGTCGGCCACGCGACGCAGAGGAAGCAGTTCAGGCAGAGGATCGCCGACTTCGAGATGATCCGCCACAAGATCGCGCGGATGACGGCGACGACGTACGTCCTCGAGTCGATGGTGTACCTCACGGCGAGCCTCGTGGACCGGCACGTCGGCGACTACTCGCTCGAGGGCGCGTGCTGCAAGGTGTTCGGGACCGAGGTCCTCTGGCAGAACATCAACGACGGCCTCCAGATCGCGGGCGGCAACGGGTTCATGAACGAGTATCCGTACGGCCGCGCCCTGCGGGACAGCCGCATCAACATGATCTTCGAGGGCACGAACGAGATCCTGCGCCTCCTGATCGCCCTCTCGGGCATGAAGGAGCTCGGGGACTCGCTCAAGGAAGTGCAGACCGCTCTGAGGAGCCCGCTCGCGCAGCGCGGCATTCTGACCGAGTACGCCCACAAGCGCCTCAAGGGCGTCATCACGCACGACCGGCTCACGAAGGTCCATCCGTCGCTCGCGCCCGAGGCCGACCAGGTCGGGCGGTACGCGGGCATCTTCGCGAACGCCTGCGAGACGATCCTGCGCAAGCACGGCAAGAAGGTCGTCGATCGCGAGTACCAGCAGGAGCGCATCGCGGACGTCCTCATGGACCTCTACGCCCAGATCGCGACACTGTCCCGCGTGACGTCCTCGATCGAGAAGAAGGGCGAGGAGAAGGCGGCCGGGGAGATCGAGATCGCGCGGTGGTTCTGCAACCTCGCGAAGCACCGGATGGTCGCGAACCTCAAGGCGCTCGACAAGAACCGCGACGCCGACTGCACGTCCATCAGCAACCGCGTCTACGAGGCGGGCGGCTATCCGTACGATCTATGGGCGTAGGAGGAGGAAGAAATTTCTGCTGATATGCGGCGGCTGCTGATGCAGCCGCCGATAGCTGGAAAATCTGCCTCTCGAACCGACGATGTCAAGGGCGCGCTCCGCGCGCCGCGAAGCGGTCAGCGACCCTTGACATCGACGGTTCGAGGGCGATCCCGCATCTCGGACGCGTTCATAGAGACTCTTCCTCTTCCGACTCCCTTCCCCGTCGGTCCCGTCAACGTCCACGTGATCCTCAGGGACCCCGTCACGCTGGTCGACGCCGGTCCGCTGACGGACGTCGCGTGGGAGGCGCTCACGGCGGGCCTCGCGGCGCACGGCCTGAAGCTTGCGGACGTCAAGCGCGTCCTTCTCACGCACGGCCACCACGACCACTACGGGCTCGCGGCGAAGGTGGCGGACGCGTCGGGCGCGCGCCTCTTCGGAGGCGCGCTCGACCGGAAGAACTTCCGGCAGGAGCGGAACCCGAAGCTCCTCCTCGACGACATGGCGCGCTCGGGCTTCGGGATCGCGACGCGGTTCGCCGTCGTCGCGTCGATCGCGGCCGTCGACCGCTTCGCGAGGCCGCTCGAGGCCTGGGACGAGCTTTCGGGAGGCGAGATTCTCCCCGGCGACGGCTGGTCCGTCGTCGTCCGGTCGACGCCCGGTCACACGCCCGGAAGCCTCACGTTCGAGATTCCCGAGGCGGGCGTCCTCTTCACGGGCGACACGGTCCTCAAGGAGATCACGCCGAACGCGGTCGTCGACGAGGATCCCGCCGAGCCCGGCAGGCCGTTCCGCAGCGTGAGCCGCTACTTCGAGACCCTCGAGGAGATCGGGCGGACCCACGCCGGCGAGACGCTCCTCACGGGCCACGGCGCCCCGATCCCGGACTGGTCCGCGCACAAGAGCCGGCTCGACCGGCGTTACCGCCTCCGCGTCGACCAGATCGTCCGGCAGCTCGCCAAGGGGCCGACCACCGTACGCGGCCTCGTCGCGGCGATCTTCCCGCGCGTGAGAACGCTGAACGTCTTCCTCGCGTACAGCGAGATCCTCGGCTTCCTCATGTACCTCGAGGACTCGGGGCGCGTCGAGAAGCGCGCCGGCGCGACGCGGGACCGCTACCGGCTCGTGGCCTGATCCCGGGTCGCCCCGATCGCGGCTCGCACGAAGGCGAGCGCCTGCTCGACGGCGTCGGGCAGCGTCTCGCCGCGGGCGAGGAGGGCCGTGATCGCGGCCGAGAGCGCGTCGCCGGCGCCCGGCACGGCGCTCTCCCCGATGCGCGGCGACGCGAAGGCGCGCCACGTGCGTCCGTCGAGGAGACCGTCGACGAAGACGTCTCCCTCGGCGTGTCCGCCCTTGATCAGGACCGCCCGGGGCCCGAGCGCCTGGATGGCGCGCGCGGCGCGCTTGGCGTCCGCCTCGCCACGGATCGGAAAGCCGGCGAGGAGGGAAGCCTCCGGGAGGTTGGGCGTCACGAGCGCCGCGGCGGGGAGGAGCTCGCGCCGCAGGGCCGCCCAGGACGGCGCCGTCAGGAGCCGGGGGCCCGAGCGGGACACGAAGACGGGGTCGAAGACGGCAGGGACGCCCCGGTGGACGAGGTCGGCGGCCACGAGCCGGACGACGGGCGTCCGGGACACGAACCCGACCTTCACGGCGGCGGGCCGGGGTCCGGCTGCGAGGGATTCCAGCTGGGCCCGGACGGCCGGGGCGGGCAGCTCGTGGAGGACGCCCGCCGCCGGCGCGGACCGGGCGGCGACGGCCGTCAGGACGGACGAGCCCTTCACGCCCAGCGCGGCGAACACGGCGAGGTCGCCCTGCAGGCCGCCCGCTCCCGCCGGATCGGCGGCGGCGATCGTCAGCGCGGCGTGGGGAAACACGCCCGAGCTTACTTTGGTATTCTCCCGCGCCGGAGGAATCGCCCTCATGTCCGAAGAAAACATGGCTTCCGAGCCCCTGACCGCCGGGTCGACCGCACCCGATTTCACGCTTCCGGCGCGCTCCGGGAAGACGATCTCGCTTCACGATTTTGCAGGCCAGAAGGACGTTTTGATCTACTTCTATCCGAAGGACGACACGCCGGGCTGCACGCGCGAGTCCTGCAGCCTCAGGGACGGGTGGTCCGACCTCACGAAGGCCGGCATCGAGGTGCTCGGCATCTCGCGCGACGACGCCGCTTCGCACAACGCGTTCGCCGCGAAGTACAACCTGCCCTTCGAGCTCCTGACCGACGCGGACCACGCCGTTCACGAGAAGTACGGCGCGTGGGGCCAGAACCCGAACCCCGCCTGGGGCGTCGGCCCGCTCCGCAAGTCTTTCCTGGTCGGCAAGAACGGGAAGATCAGGCGCGTCTTCGACAAGGTCGACACGGAGCACCACGCCGAACAGGTGCTGAGGGCCGCGGGCTTCACGCCCGCCGCCAGGCCCGCACCCGCCGCGGCGGCGCCGGCCGCCCCGCCCGCGCCGAAGCCGGCCGCTCCTCCCGCTCCGGCGGCACCCGCCGCCGCCGCCCCGGCGCCCAAGCCTCCTGTCCCGGCCGCACCCAAGCCGCCGGCTCCGGCCGCACCCAAGCCGCCGGCTCCGGCCGCACCCAAGCCGCCGGCTCCGGCCGCGGCGAAGCCAGCCGCTCCCGCGAAGAGGGCCGCTCCCAAGAAGAAAGCCGCTCCCAAGAGGAAAGCCGCTCCCAAGAAAAAAGCCGCGAAGAAGGCCAGGAAGGCCGTCCGCAAGGCGAAGAAGGCCGTGAGGAAGGTCGCGAAGAAGAAAGCGACCCGGAGATCGGCGCCGAAGCGGAGGGCCGCGAAGAAGACGAGAAAGGCGGCTCCGAAGCGGAAGGCGCGGAAGACCGCGAAGCGGCGGAAGCGCTGAGGACGGCCATTCCCCGTCGCGCTCTCGTGGCGCGCCGAACGACGACGACCCGGAAAAGGAGACCGAGGGCTTCCTGCTCGACCACGAGGGACGCGGCGTCTGCCGCGGCCCGCCGACGCGCGGCCCCGAACCCGACATGGCCAGACTGACCAAGGACCAGCTTCGCACCGACCAGCTGCAGCACGCCCTCACGGACGCGCGGGATTTCGTGTCGAGCCACCGCTCCGAGACGACCCGCTGGGTCGTGGCGGGCGCCGCCGTGCTCGCCGCGGCGCTCGCCGTCTGGGGCGGAATCGCCTGGCGCAACGAGCGCGCCGCCGGCAGGCTCTCGAGGGCCCTCGCGATCTTCGACGCTCCCCTCGCGTCCGACCCGAGCCCCGCTCCGGGGGCGAAGACGTACAAGGACGCCGCCGAGCGCACGGCGGCGGCCCGGAAGGAGCTCCAGGATCTCGTGAAGGACAGCCCGTCCTCCGCGCCCGGCCGCGCGGCGGCCGTGCTCCTCCTCGGCCTCGAGGGCGCGCCGGCGGCGACCGCCGCGAATCTCGACGCGGCGAAGGCGCTCGCGAAGAGCGAGAGCGGCACCGTCGCGGGCGGCGTCGCCGCGATGGCCGCGCTGGACGCCGAAGCGGCGGCGGGCCGCTCGAAGGAGGCGCTCGAAGCCGCGAAGAAGTACCTCGACGCGACGGACTCGCCCCTTCCGAAGGACCTTCTCGTCTACACGGTCGCGAAGCTCTACGAGAAGAACGGACAGAACATCGAGGCGAAGAGCTTCTACCAGCGCCTCGTCACGGACTTCCCGGACTCGCCGCTGAGGACCGAGGCGCAGCAGAAGCTCGCGGGGCTGTAGTGTCCGGGGGGGAACCCGGCGGGGGGTGTGGCCCCCCCCCCCCCCCCCCGCGCAGGGGTCAGTAAGGAAAAATGGGGGGGCC